>ERZ772882.228-NODE-228-length-81302-cov-18.028198_pt1 | contig 81302 bp, 67 predicted proteins | sample MGYA00580576_ERZ772882 | MGnify/ENA primary metagenome ERZ772882 (study PRJEB29015, sample SAMEA2737658) | human gut metagenome | biome: human gut; feature: human-associated habitat; material: faeces | place: China | collected 2012 ... | reverse complement strand
CACTCCTCCCCTGCCGTGTCCCGTAGCCTTACGGGGTGTTTTGCATCGCAAAATATAGGGGAGGTGGCACATAGTGACGGAGGGGTTAACTCAACGAAAATATAAGGGAAATACCCGCAAGGAGAAGGGCTCAAATTCTACAATCACCCTATACACCCCCCCCTACATCGCTGACCTATCCCGATTTGTCATCTCGTAAAAAAAGAAGTTCGGCAACACCTTCTCACCTTACAATTCTACCGAAAAGAATAAAAAAACCGTCCGATAAAAATCGGACGGTCGAAATATCGATTCGTTTCAAATATTAAAAACAATAATACAAGCTGAGACTTATCTCATTGCCGCTCAAAGACAAACCCGACACGCTGCTTCCGTTATATTTAGTACGATATCCCAGAAAGCCGTAATGAGCTACCAAAGAGAAATTATCGGTCAAATTAAAAGATATACCCGGCTTAAAGCCAATTTCAAAACCGGTATCCGAATCCGCCCCTTTATACTTTTGAGTAGAAATACCGAAACCACCATCTACCAATAAGCCTACAAAATCTTTCTTCCAAAAATTCCAACGGGCATACGGAGCGATATAAAACGAATTGAAATTGTCCATATGAGTATAACCTATCATACCGGCAACCGTCCAAGTATCGTTAAATGCATAACCAAATTCAGGAGCGATTGTAATCATGGTATTTTCCGATGCATCATCGTAAAGTAACCCAAATTGACCACCCACAAAATACTGAGCATTGGCTGCTAACACACCAAACACAAGAGCTAAGGTTAAAACTAATTTCTTCATTTTATTTATTTTTTAGTTTATAATATGGAACAAAGGTAATCATTCGACAAAAAGATCGGTCTTCTATTTTCCCGTTTTTTTTCTTTTTGCGTTAAAATATAATAAAATAAGGAGGGAGTTTAAAACTCCCTCCTTATTTTATTTTACTATGATTTTCTTATTTCACTAGTTCAAACCCCATCAATACACCCTCATACTCATCGAGCAATCCACCGACACTTTTCAATGTAGAACTCTGAGATTTCGAGGCAATAGTGGTCAATACCTTCACGAATCGATCCACATCGAAAAGCATTTCCAACGTATTGCCATTCTTGTTTATAACGGCATCCATAACCATTATGGGAATGTAACCACCCACGGCAGTAAATGTAACCACGAATCTTCCGCTCTCTTCTTCTTTAACAATATGACCGTTCAATTTCGCATTACCATATTTCATTACAAAAGTAGTATCGGCAAAAGCAAATGAAACCCGCGAAGGCGTGATACCGGCCTTTGTATAGTAGGTCGCCAACTTTGTTTTCAAAGATGCAGCCACGACCTCACCTCCCGCCGATTTCAAGAAATCGCTGCTTTCGAACTTACAAGCAGGAGCCGAATATTTCCACGTCCCGGCTAAATCGGCAACCGTCAACGAAGCATCTGTACCGGCAATAGCACTCACAACCTTATTCACTGTCGATGAATTCAGTATGTCTCCAAGCCCACCCAACGAAAGCTGAGCTTTCACAGAGGTAAAAAACAAACACAAGCAGCATACGATAGATAATCTGCACACCCATTTTTTCATAATAAAATCTCTTTACAACATTATTTATTTACAAAAACAATACATCTCGAAACAATCTAATCTCACTTACCGATATCGAGTTCTGTTCCATTGCAAAGATACGCTCCAAACAATTAAAGTGTTCCTCAAAAACAGATTTTCGACAAAAAAATTAAAAATAAGACAAATCACGATAAAAGCACGAGCACATTGAACCAAAACACTCCTATATCGTTATTATAGACAGAAAGGGAGCTCCGGAGGATTCCCGAAACCGTAACGGTAAAAGGAGGAGCAGCCATTACGGAGAAGGATATTCCTCTCAGCCCCTTTCTATTATAAAAAGACAGGTATCCGCCCCGGGATAGGGCGCATACCTGTCTTACTTTTTTATCAGATCAATCCTTAAACCGTCGGACGACCTATACTATAATAAGCAAATCCCAACTCTTTCATCTCAGACGGATCATAAATATTACGACCGTCGAATATCACAGGTGACTTCATAGACCGGATAACCGTTTTCCAATCCGGCAAACGAAACTCTTTCCATTCCGTTACAATCAACAAAGCATCCACATCGGCAACCGCTTCATAAATATTCTCGGCATATTCCACCTTATTCCCTATCCGCCGCTTGCATTCCGGCATAGCCACCGGGTCATATACCTTTACACGGGCTCCTGCATCACATAACTTATCGATCAATATCAAAGCCGGGGCTTCGCGCATATCGTCGGTCTCCGGTTTAAAGGAAAGCCCCCACACGGCAAATTTTCGTCCCGATATTTTCCCGTCGAAATAGCGGAGCAATCGGTGATAAAGCAATTCCTTTTGCGACTCGTTCACCCGTTCGACAGCTTTCAAAATCTGCATATCGCAATCATTTTCTTCCGCCGTCTTTATCAAAGCCTTCACATCTTTCGGGAAACAAGAGCCCCCATATCCACAGCCGGCATACAAGAAGCGGCTGCCGATACGATCGTCGGCTCCGATACCTTTGCGCACAGCTCCTACATCGGCTCCCACCTCGTCGCACAATAACGCAATTTCGTTCATAAAGCTGATACGAGTCGCCAGCATAGCGTTAGCCGCATATTTAATCATCTCCGCCGAAGGAATATCGGTAATAATAATCCTGTACTTGTTGATCATGAAGGGCTTGTAGAGTTTTTGCATCAAAGCCTCCGCCCGCTTGCTTTCGACCCCAACGACCACACGGTCGGGACGCATGAAATCGGCTATCGCATTCCCCTCTTTCAAAAATTCGGGATTGGAAGCCACATCGAAGTCAATCTTTTCGCCCCTCTTATCCAACTCGCTCTGTATAGCCGCTTTCACTTTTCGGGCAGTCCCCACCGGAACCGTACTCTTGGTAACGACAACAAGATAATCGGTCATATACCGTCCCACACTATGAGCCACATCGAGCACATATCTCAAATCGGCCGATCCGTCTTCGTCAGGAGGAGTACCCACCGCACTGAACAAGATTTCCACCCCGTCGAGACAAGCCGATAGATCGGTGGCGAACCGCAAACGTCCGGCTTTCATATTCCTGATAACCATCTCGTCGAGCCCCGGCTCATAAATAGGTATATCGCCACGCTCTATACGAGCTATTTTCTCGGCATCTATATCCACACAGACGACGTCCACTCCTATCTCGGCGAAACAAGTTCCCGTAACCAAGCCCACATAGCCTGTACCTACTACCGCTATTTTCATATATTCCAATTTTTTATCGCCCCTCTCCCACCGTTCGTCTTTAACGAGATAGTGGGGAGTACCCGCAGAGCGAGAGGGTTAAAAATAAACTTGACTATCTTCACATTTTGCAAAGATAGTACAAGCCGAGAACAGAAACAAAATTCGGGAAACCTTTCCTTCCCCCTGCCGTGTCCCGTAGTATTACGGGGTGTTTTTGCACAGCAAAATATAGGGGAGGTGGCCGAAGGACGGAGGGGTTGAAAAAAGCTATCTTTACGTATAAAAATACAGAATAAATTTAAATACTTTGAAATAAAAAATAATCGATTTTTTTACAAAATCCGACCCTAAAAAAATATTAGCAAATTCCCCGGATTTTGTAGCCCAAAACTCCTATATCTCCTTAATTTATATTATTATACTTAACAAAACTTTCTATTGACTGTTTCATCTAAGAAAAAAATTTATACCTTTGAACCGATTTTCATTTGTGCAAATAAGAGTATTTACACAATGAAGCCGCTCATAAAGAGTTTATTAATATCTCTTTATCGGTGAAATAAAAATAAAATAAGCATGAAATTAAAAAAAATTTTCCTGTATAGCGCAACCATGCTATTGTTAGTATCATGCGCAAATGAGGATAAGCAAGGGTCTTCCGGATACGGTGCAATCAACGTACAAGTTTCAGCCGATTATAAAGTAGTTCCTGTAACTCGCTCCACAGCAGAATCAGCCTCGACAATCGAAAATCCCGATGTAAGCGAATTTGCTTTGAAACTAGTCTCTTCCGACGGTAGTTTTTCTCGGGCATGGGATAGTTTGGCCGATTTCGACCCGGCTACCAAAATACCGGTCGGAGCCTATACGATGAGTGCCTTCTACGGAGATATCGATACAGAAGGATTCGAAAAGCCGTTCTATCTCGGAGAAACCCCGGTAGCCGTGCGTGACCGGGAAAATAGTTCGGTAGAAATCAATTGTACATTGGCTAATGTAAAAGTAACCGTCGAGTATTCCGACGCTTTCAAAAAATACTTTGCCGATTATTCGACCACCATTCACTCTACCGGAGGAGAATACATCGAATTTTCTAAAACCGAGACGAGAGCAGCCTACGTAAAACCCGGGAAAATCACGATTCAAACCCACTTGAAAAAACAAAATGGGATCGAATCTACTTTCGAACCGGCAGCCATACCCAACGCAGCCGCTCGTCAGCACTACAAAATAAAACTCGACATCAGCGACAACAACGCCGGTGAAGCACAACTCAACATCAGTTTCGACGAGACAACCGAAACACAACCTATCAAAATAGACATATCCGATGAAGTAATGGTAGCTCCCGCTCCCTCTTTCCTCCTGTCTGGTTTTGAATCCGGTGTTCCGGTTGAAGCAAAAGAATTTAATTATCCGGCCGACAAAAACGTAAATATATCTCTCACGGCCAAAGGAGGATTGGCAGGGTGTACCCTTACGACCTCTTCCCGCAGCCTCGAAAGCAAAGGGTGGCCGCAAGAAATCGATCTCTTGAACATGAGTCAAGAGCAAGCCGAGACCCTCCATCGACTAGGACTGAAAATCAAAGGATTCTCCGAAACAGGAGGTAAAATGGGATTCATCGACTTCACCGAGTTGTTCACTCACCTACAAATCATCGAGAGTAACGATCAACACCTGTTCTCTATTTCGGCAAAAGACATGCACGGGAAAGTTAGCGAATCTCCTGTTTCTTTATCGGTAAAAAATCTGCCTCTAACATTCTCCTTGCAAGAGCCCGAAGCCGTTTTTGTAGGTAGCTCTTCGGCCATAGTTCCTATATTATATGACGGGACCGATGCCAATTTGATTAAATTCAGCTACCTTAACGCCGAAGGACATAAAGTCAACTGCGCCTCGTCTGTCCTATCCTCCAAGGAAAATCTATACCAAATTAAAATATCCGTCAAAGCCGCAAACGAGCCGGTAAAAGTAGAAGCCTCCCTGTCCGGTGGATTAAAGACCACCACGGCCTCAATCCCGGTTCTCACGCCCGAATTCTCGATAACAGCCGAAGAATACGACATTTGGGCAAAAAAAGCCACCGTCAAGCTCACAGCCACCGACCCGCAATACCAAGAGGCCGTAAACCGTTATGCGGTACTTTTCGCAAACAGCTCAGGGCAGTGGATTCAAGCCTCCTCTACACACAAAGACAATATTTACACCATCAGCGGATTGTTCCCCGATACTCGTTACCAAATAAAAGGAACGTGCAACAGCCAACAAAAAAATGTCAACTATCACGGTAATTGCACAATCCACACCGAAGCCGCCGCGGGAGTACCGAACGGAGACTTCGAAAATTTGGCACAAACCATAAACATATCCGACATGAATCAAGGCGGAAAATGGTCGCCTACCGTAGGAAACCCCACCTACCAAAGCAAATGCAGTTTCAACGTCAGCGAACCTGTCGGGTGGGCCAGTGTAAACGCAAAAACAAGCAATACATCAGCAACCAACCAAATGTCTTGGTTTGTCTGCCCCTCCACATACAACACCACATTGTCATGGACTGGGACAGTCCCCGGAATCCCCATTTTCGGAGGTGGAGGAACCGACACTCCCGACATATACAAAAACCTGACAGCTCAAAATGGCTCTAACGCCATGGTCGTTCGCAATGTCGCTTGGGACGAAAACGGAACGACTCCTCCCGCACACTATAAAACAAGAGGTTCGGCATACTATTACAGCGAAAACGTCCCCTCGATAGCCAACCGCTCCGCAGGCAAACTATTCTTGGGCACCTACTCCTATTCCGGTAATTCCGAATCCTACAACGAAGGAGCCGCATTCTCGTCGCGGCCATCGATTCTGAAAGGGTGGTATAAATACACTCCCGACAACAAAGACGGCTCTGAAACCGGAGTGATCTCGGTAACATTGCTAAACGGAAAAACGGTACTCGCATCCGGTACTATCAACCTTACGGCAGCATCAGACTATACCGAATTTACAGTTCCATTGGTCTACAACGTTACCGACAAAAAAGCCAATCTGTTGAAAATAATGATTACATCGTCCAATCACGCTTCCTATTCACAAAGCGAAGAAACCGCAACGATAAAAACGACCGACTACTACTCCCGATACGAATCCAATTCGAGGGGAGCGACTCTGACAATAGACAACTTGAATTTCATTTATGAATAAACCCATAGCGATATGAAAAAGATATTCTACATAGCTCTGACCATAGTCTTGGGACTGGCAGGCACATCTTGCGACCGCGAGAAACTCACCTACGACTCCGAACCCGGGGAAATTTCAGGAAAAACCGGAACCCTCGATCTTTCTTCTTTCGATGCCATACCCAATAACGACATAAAAGAAACCGAGAAAAAACCGATAAGCCGGGCTGTCGACACAGGCGGTTTTACAGTACAGATATTCCGCGCGGACAATGGTAGCGAAACCCTCGAAAAAAATTGGAAATACAGCGAAACCCCCGAAATAGTTACACTAAACATCGGTAATTATAATTTAAAAGTATTTTCCCACGAGGTTCAACCCGCCGAATGGGAAAAGCCCTATTACTATGCAGATAAAACTTTTTCTATCGAAGAAAACAGAGTGACACAAATCGATACGCTAGTATGTACCCTCCAAAATATAAAAGTCTCGGTCTCCTACTCCGAGGATTTAAAAACACTGATGGGCGAAGATTGCAAAGTATCGGTTACCGTTGGAGAAGGAGCTCTCGATTTTATGAAAGAAGAATCTCGTGCCGGTTATTTCCGTTCCGACAAAGAGAGCAATCTGCTCATCGCGACCTTCTCCGGTACGATCGACGGCTATGAAGAGGTCAATCGCATACAGGTAGACAACGTAAAAGCCGGCGAATGGCGTAAAATACACTACGATATCAAACGACCCGAACCGGGAAGCGAGACAGGAGGCGTCACACCGTCGGTTACACTCGACGCCTCGTGCCAAATCATCGACCATCTCGGGAATGTCACGATAGACGAAGAAGTCATTGTCGACCCCAACCCTATCGATCCCGGCACCAAACCCGATCCGGGTCCGGACCCCGAGCCCACCGATGCCCCGAAAATTACAAGCGCGACCGTAAAACTTGGAACTCCGGTCACTGTAACCGAGGGATTACAAGTAATCGTAGATATTACAAGCTCCGATAAGAACGGACTTACAGGACTTGTAGTCGATATAGAATCGCCGACATTGACTCCCGACGAACTTGCAGGTATGGGATTGGCCTCGCATCTCGATTTGGTAAATCCGGGCGACTTGAAAACAGCCATAGAAGGATTGGGATTCCCCACTGGCTCGAACGTCTTGAACCAATCGAAAGTAACCTTCGACATCAGCGACTTTATGCCGTTATTAGGATTATTGGGCGCAGGGACTCACAACTTTATCATAAAGGCTACCGACGCGCAAGGAACGACAACAGAAACATTAATACTCGTAACAGAATAATATGAAACGCTATATAAAAACATACTTTACTTGCGGACTGCTCCTTGTAGGACTGCTATCGGCTTGTAAAGAAGAAGACATGACCCTCGGCGAAGGATCGGTACGGTTGAACGTAAAAGTTTCCGACGAGGTGGCTGTCGTTTCCCGTGCTATCGACCCGGGCATATACGCCTCCATGCAAACCCGCATATACAGCAGTAAAGGGCTCATTCGTTATTACGATAGAGAAAATCTCATGCCCGACATACTGAACTTGGCAAGCGGACAGTATCATGTCTTTGTAATAGCCGGAGATTCTGTCCCGGCAGCATTCGATACCCCCTATTATACAGGATCGGCCGACTTCGCCGTCCAAAGCGGAGAAACTACCTCGGCCGAAGTAAAATGTACTATTGCAAATACGTTGGCGACGGTTGCGTTCTCGCCCGAGTTAGCAAACGTTGTAACCGACTATAAAGTAAAAATATTTACTACTACCGGCGAGCTCTCATTTACAGAATCTACCGTAGATTCCGTGGGATACTATATGCTCAATGGGAAAGACCGCAACTTGGCATGGAGTTTCGAAGGGAAAAAAACAGACGGTAAAAACTATACCCAATCGGGAGTTGTCGAAAACGTAGTTAAAGCGACGAAATACGCATTCACATTCAGCTATAACGCCGACAACGCAGCGACCGGAGGTACATTCATCGACGTCAAAGTAAACGAATCGACCGTAGACTCCACCCATAACGTAGTGATTACACAACGTCCGCAAATTGTCGGAGACAAATTCGATATAACCCAACCGCTTTATTACGAAACGAACAGCGGAAAAGAAGCTGCGATTTGGGTGAATGCCGCGACCAAATTGAAAAATGTAAAACTTTCTTGTGAAAAATTCCCCTCCTTAGGACTCTCGGCCGATTCCATCGATTTCCTGTCGGCCCCCGAAGGCATCATCACGGAATTTCAAGTCAAAGGCATCGGAGCAAAACACATCTATCAGGAAGATAAAGACCTTTCGAACGCAAAAATCACTCTGTCCGAGAACTTTGTAAAATCGCTCCCCGATGGAGAATATATCTTCACGATAAAAGCCGTCGATACAAATGAAAAAGAAAATACACAGGTTTTGACGATAGTCGTATCCGATGCCATAGTCGTTACGGAAGCCCCGGCAAGATCCGGTATCTGGGCAAAGAAAGCCACGCTATCAGGGACTTTGGTAAAAGAAACATCGGAAACTCTCTCTTTCCAATATCGCAAATCCGGTTCGCAAGAATGGATATCCGTTCCTGCCGTCCTGTCGGGAACAAGTATATCTGCCGAGGTAACGCAACTCGAACCGGGAACGACATACGAATATCAAGCCGTTGCAGGAACACAAGCCTCGGTAAAAACGATAACGTTCACTACCGAAGAAGCGACGACACTGCCCAACAGCAGTTTCGAAGATTGGCATACCCCGGACAAAGCAATGGTAATATACCCGCAAGGAGGGGAAATGTTTTGGGATAGCGGGAACCACGGTTCTGCGACGATGAATAAAAACGTGACTACACCCGACGAGACCTACAAACACAGCGGTAAATACTCTGTTAAATTACAATCTCAATTCGTTGGTGTCATGGGTATTGGCAAATTCGCTGCCGGAAACTTGTTCACCGGACAGTTTATCGGAAGAGACGGTACGAACGGTATCCTCGATTTCGGACGAGCATTTACCTCGCGACCGTCCAAACTTCGCGGATATATTAAATACACGCCGGGAACCGTAGACTATTCCGAAACAGATGCTCTTACAAATGGTGCGACAGATATAGGCATTGTCTATATCGCACTTGGAGACTGGGATGCCCCGGTACATATCACGACAAAAGATAAAAACTTGTTCGATAAAAATGACGAAAAAATAATCGCCTATGGCGAACAAGAATTAACAACCCAGACACAAGGTCAAGACGGTGGTCTCTTGGAGTTTGAAATTCCGCTCGATTACCGTTCTCTTACCCGTATTCCCAGCTACATTGTAATCGTGGCCTCTGCCAGCAAATACGGAGACTACTTTACAGGTAGCACGGGTAGTACCATGTGGCTCGACGATTTAGAATTGATTTATGAATAAACTCATCTCTGCGATATGCTCATCTCTGCTTTTGGGGGTAAGCCTTACTACGGTTCACGCTCAGGAGTTCGACCGAGGTATTGTACTAAATACATTCATACCCAAAGGACAATGGGTAGTAGGTAATTCCATATCCTATTCCGAATATAGCAACGACAACTACCAGTTCCTCGTCATCGAAAACATGGACGGTATAGGCTACACATTCAAAGTGAGCCCCATGTTTTGCTACATCGTCAAAGATAATTTGGGATTGGGAGGTCGGTTTGCCTATGAACGAAGCCTGACGAAACTCGACAATGCCTCCATCAAAATAGGCGACGATCTCAACTTCGACATGGACAACGTGTATAGTCTGAGCCACTCCTATTCGGGAATGGCGATCATGCGTAACTACATCAGTATCGGGAACAGTAGCCGCTTCGGACTTTTCAATGAACTGCAACTCTCTTTGGGTGGTGGAGAATCGAAAATGGTAAACGGGTCGGGAGAATCTCTCACAGGAACATTCGAGCGTTCGTTCAACTTCAATATCGGAATAGCGCCGGGGCTCATGGCATTTCTCAATGACTACACGGCCATCGAGGTAAACGTCGGCTTATTAGGTTTTAATTACAGTCATGTCAAACAGACCACCGACCAAGTTTATACCGGTAAACGGTCTCAAAACATGGCAAACTTCAAAGTCAACATCTTTTCTTTGGGTTTAGGTATCGCTTTTTATTTATGAAAAACTTAAAATACATATTGATTTTAATAGGAATACTCATTCCCGGACAAATATTGCTTCATGCCGAAGTGCAAGATTCGACAACCGTCATTCCCGATACGGTAACCATCGTTCCGGGAAACACTTCTGTCGCCACGTCCGAGCCCGATACGATCGCCGAAAAACATGGGCTCAGCAGAAAAAAATACAAACGGGGATTGAAAAACTATCTGCTCATTCCCCAAAAGCAATGGATCGCAGGTTTGACTCTCTCGCACGGAGAATTCGACAGTAAAGACAATAACCTCCTGATCTTCATCAAAAATTTTAATTTCAAAGGCAACATAACTACCCTGAACCCATTCGTAGGCTATTTCATCAAAGACAACGAATGTATAGGTATAAAACTCGGATACAGTCATTTAAGTGCAAACTTAGACAATTTGGATATAAACATCGACGATGAAATGTTCAATTTGGGCGATATACGCTATTTGGGCGAGACCTTCTCGGCCGCTCTGTTCCATAGGGCATATATCGGAATCGACAAAAACAAGCGCTTCGGCTTCTTCAACGAAACGGAATTAGCCTTTTCAAGCGGTTCGAACCGCTTTGTAAGAGGTAGCGACGAGTCATTGAAAAATACCAAAACAACGACATCTGAAATCAAATTGGGGTTAAATCCGGGATTCTGCGTATTTATCATGAACAACATCAGTACCAGTGTTTCGTTCGGAGTAGCCGGATTACGATACGGAACGATCAAACAAACGACGAATAACGAAGAAACCGGAAGTCGCAGATCGAGCGGAGCCGATTTCAAAATAAACTTGTTCAACATCAACATTGGCATGTGCCTGCACATATAGAAGTAAAATGAAACGAAACTATATACATATCATATACTCTCTTTTATGTACACTCCTCTTATCGGCTTGTATTAAAAACGATATTCCCTACCCTCGCATCAAAGCGCAGATATTAGGGATCTCCGCCGACGGACAAATCGGTACAGCCGCTATCGACAACGACAAACGCATGGTAACGATGGAATTGTCCGATACGGTCGATTTGCGACGAGTACATATCGAAACCCTCGATCTCACCGAAGGAGCCGTATCCGATCTTCCTTCCGATTCGATTATCGACCTCTCCAAAAGTTACACGTTGACACTCTCCATCTATCAAGACTACACATGGACGATAAATGCCACCCAAAATATCGAAAGAAGTTTCAGAGTAGAAGGACAAATAGGAGCACCGGTATTCGATGCCCATAATCACAGAGCCATTGCCTATGTCAATAAAGACATCGATTTAGCGAACATAAAAATCACCGAGCTCGTTTTAGGCCCTCAGGGAATAACCTCATATTCTCCCGAAAAAGAAAAACTCACCGATTTCTCTTTGGGATACCAAAAAGTCATTATCGTATACCACGGTATTATGGAAGAATGGACCCTATATATCGTACCATCTGAATCCGAAATATCTACCGACGGGGTCGATGCTTGGACGAATGTTGCTTGGCTGCACGGTAGCGGAAAAGAAGATGCCGAAAATGGATTCGAAATAAAAGAAGCGACAGCCGGCACATGGGAAAAAGTCCCCGACGAATACGTCACACACGATAAAGGAAGTTTCACCGCTCGCATGATACATTTGAAAGCCAACACGACCTATGTATGCCGAGCCGTATCTGGTGACTTGACAGGGAACGAAATAACATTTACGACCGGAAGCGCAGCCGAACTTCCCAACGGAAGTTTCGACGATTGGAACAAAGTAGGAAAAGTCTGGAATCCATGGGCCGAAGGAAGCGAAAACTTCTGGGATACAGGCAATAAAGGAGCCACTACATTGGGTGACAGCAATACACAACCCACCGATGACACTTGGTCGGGAACCGGACAAGCGGCTAAATTAGCGACCAAGTTCGTAGGAATAGGTTCCATCGGGAAACTGGCTGCCGGGAATATGTACACGGGAAATTACCTCCGTACAGAAGGAACCAACGGAGTGCTCAACTTCGGAAAACAATTTACCCAACGCCCCACACGGCTAAAAGGATATTTCAAATACACCTCGGTCGAGATAAACAAATCGAACGACGAGATGAAATATCTTATCGGACAACCCGATACCTGCCAAATCTTCATAGCACTCGGGGATTGGAGCGAACCGGTCGAGATACGCACAAAACCAAGTGACCGCAAACTATTCGATAAAAACGACCCGCATATTATCGCTTATGCCGATATGTACAGCGGAAAATCCGTAACCGAATACACACCGTTCACTCTTGAACTCGAATATCGAGATACCGACCGGATTCCCACCTATATCGTAGTAGTAGCATCAGCTAGTAAATATGGCGACTATTTCACCGGGGGTGACGGTAGCGTACTCTTCTTAGACGATTTCACGCTCGAATACGATTACTGATTTCGGCGATTTCCGGTGAATCCAAAAGCCGAAAAAGGGAACGAAAACGCAACCTCCGCCCCTACTCCGAGGCCGATGATAGAAAATCTCGTATGATTTTTGCAGATAAGGCAATAAGACTTCTCTTGGAAAACAAGAATCCCACCACCTTCGCCCCTGCCCTATCCCGCAACATTACGGGGAGTTGCAGAGCAATAAGAAGGAGGTGGCACGAAGAAACAGAAGGGTTGGAAAAAATGAAATATTTAGCATTCAACCCCTCCCCCTGCCGTGTTCCGTGGCATTACGGAGTGTTTCCGTAAGGGAATATAGGGGGAGTGCCCGCAGGGCGAGGGGGTTAAAACGAAAATATCTCATCTTCGACGAGCAGAGGGAGAGTAGGTTAAATAGCTCTCGCTCGTCACATAAAAATACTAGACCATAAAGGAAAAAGAATCTCCCTCCTCCCTATATTCTGAAAATAAGGAAGTCGACTCTTAGAATAAGGATTTATGTCCGACTATTGGGAAGATATTTTAAACTCTTCCTCTGCCGTGCCCCGTATGCGGGGTGTTTTGCACAGCGAAATATAGGGGAGGTGTCCGAAGGACGGAGGGGTTAAAAACAGTATAGCAACGTTATTGTAAGATTTCTATATCCTCCCCTGCCGTCTCCCGTAGTATTACGGGGAGTCGCAAAGCAATAGGGAAGACCCCGAAGGGACGATAGTTCCTGAGGAGAGAGGTTAGAAATAGAAAAACATAAGACTGTTTGCACAATCTATTTCTTCTTCTCCTTCGCAAATTTAATCGGCACTCTCGGTCGAGACAAAGCACGAATAACCAACCACACCCCGGCGATAACGAACGGAATACTCAACAATTGTCCCATATTCAACAACATGGTCTCCTCGAACGCCTCTTGATTGTTCTTGATAAACTCGATACAAAAACGAGGTAGAAATATGCCTATCAAAAAGGTCCCGAAAATAAGACCCTCCCGTTCCTCCGCATTACGTTTCCAATACATATACAAAAGCAATCCGAACAGAAGCAGATAACACAAAGCTTCATAAATCTGGGTAGGGTGCGACGGTTCCGTAAAAATAGGGGCAGCACCCTTCATCCACTCCGATAAATTCTGTATGAACCGGAATCCCCACGGCAAAGTCGTCACATGTCCGTAAATCTCATGATTCATCAAATTACCCGTACGAATAAGCGCAGCGACCAAAGCGACCGGAACAACCAATCGGTCGAAAGTCCACAACATATTCCGGTGAGTAACCCGTCGGGAATATAGCCAAATGGCGATAATAATCCCTATCGCACCTCCGTGACTCGCCAAACCGCCTTCCCACACTTTCAATATTTCCAAGGGGTGCTGCGAATAATAATCCCATGCATAAAACAAGCAATGTCCTAAGCGAGCGCCCAAAACCGTCGCGATTACCACATAAATAAATAACGAATCGAGCCATTTCAGGTTCACCTGCTCATGACGAAACATGCGTTCCATCATGTTGTAACCGACAATAAAACCGATAGCAAAAAACAATCCGTACCACCGTATCTCGATAAAGCCGTCGTAAAGAGCCGGATTAGCAGTCCATGTAATAAATTCAGTCAACATATTTTAGTAAAAATAAAACCCTACCGATATTGGCAGAGGCAAAGATAGTGCAAGGTGAGCGCAGAGACAAACGGAAATTTTATTTCCGATTTGGCTATGCCGAACCGCAACCTATCCTCGTATGTACAAAAATAGTACAGGCCGAATATAAAAACAAATCTATTTGCTAAGACCCAGCCTATATTTAACCCAACCAAAGATACGAAAAACAATAGAAGGAAAAATGATAAAACCATTTCCCCTTCTATTGTTTGTTACAATCCTGCCGAATAAACAAATTCATTTAGCTTATACCAACCGACGCACCAACTCGTCTCGATCACCATACAGTAAATCGATAACAGGAATTTCGATTAACGTATAGCAACCGGGACGTTGCAACATAGCGGCACGAGCCGTACATACTAAAACCTGAGCTGTCAATGCCGGATTATTGATAGACATATTGAACTCGAACCGCTGGTTCTGTGTCTTTCCCGAAACACCCTTCCGAGTCATGTTCACCCCATGCCCCATATCTTTCAAAGCATCGACACTCTCCACCTGCATGACATGCGTTTCATCATGGGCGAAATAATCGTCTGTCTTTATAGCGTGAGCCACCTCTTCGAATGTATAACCCTCTTCAAGTTCGATATAAACCATACGACGATGTATACCCGTTCCCAAAGGTATAGTCATCGATAAAGCCGCTTTTACTCCGGCGATAGCCTTCACAGCGACCGTATGTCCCATACTCATACCGGGACCGAAATTAGTATACGTGATACCTTTGGGGGCACAAGCCTCCATAAGGGCTCGCACGACCGAATCCGTTCCGGGATCCCAACCCGCCGATATAATAGCGACCGAATTGTATTTTTTCGCTGCTGCATCGAGCGTTTTGCGCAAATCGCATATCTGTGTGTGAATGTCGAAACTATCCACGGTTCGTATACCCTTTTCGAGAGCCTTGATAGCGAAATGTTCCACTTCGCGAGTAGGCGTACAAAGAATAGCGACGTCCACATCTTTCAACTCGTCGAGAGAAGACACTACCGGATAAGCCGACAATTCCATGGGAACCTCCGAAACACGACGACGGACTATACCCGCTATTTCAAAATCAGGAGCGACTTGCAAAGCATCTAAAACAAAATGCCCTATATTGCCATAACCGACAATGGCAGCTCTAATCTTTTTCATATTCTATTCATTTAAATTACGAGGCGTAAAGATACAAAAAATCTGTAAAACTCAATTCTTGCATATAAATTTCTAACAATTTCCCCAAACTCCATACAAAAAGAGCTAAACATTCCATCTCGATTTTCAGTTTGTAAACATCATTTCCCCATGAGAAGTTCCAAAAACAGTTCGAAAATTTCGGAAACCCGTCCCACCCCTTCGTCGAACCCCGTTATGAAATACAATGACATATCACGAATAGAAAGGGAAGCCCTTTTTGAACAAAAAAACATCGATAAAGTAGTACACAAAAAGCTCTCTTTATCGTCTTTATAAAAAAGGACTTACATCTGATTACCAGTTAAATGACACTCCGACCTATGAAATCAAGAAAAAATCTTTGGAAATACACCGTAATACTGTCCATACTGAATACATTTCTTATAACCGCTCAGACATCTCACAATCAAAATATCTATGCCGATTTCAATTTCAGCCGAAACGATACGACTCACGACAAGTGGACGAAATCGATCGAAATAATCACACCTCGATTACGTACAGTTATCACCGACGACACAAAAATCACATTGAGAGCACCGGGAATGAATCGAGTATATGCTTATTGTTGGCAATAACCCACGACAGGACAACCCAATAAATGGGGGCACGATGTAAACCTCACCCCGGGAGGAATTGAAACAAAAGGAGCTGAAAAGGTCTCCTTCGTCTTTCCAGCTCGGGACTTCCCCTACGGCCCTACAAATATCCGCATATACGCAAGTAACAACGAGGGGAAAAAAGATGTATTTGAGTTACAGCTCTACAACAAAGCCGGTAAAAAATGGAATTACGGTATACCGGATACCGTTCCCTCTCAGGCCAAAGTACTGAAACTCGTATTTGAAGATGACTTCGATAATGAATTATCCATATCCAATGACGGCAAAAACGCCCGGTACTGCGCTCACAAGCCCCGATACGGAGATTTCAGCGGTTGGCCATTTTCCGATGTCGACGGTTCTGATAATCCTTTCGAACAAGTCGACACCTATTTGAAAATTAAAGCCCGTAAAAGAGCCGGAACAAAAGGAAGCTCAGGACTAATATCGTCTGTAAATATGGACGGTGAAGGATTTTTCACAAAAGCCCCCTGTTATCTCGAATGTAGGTTTACCGCCCAGTCTGCACCCGGTACTTGGCCTGCATTTTGGACTCTCACCAGTATCGACCGAGGCCTCAATGGAGACGAACTGGATATTGTCGAAGCCTATGGAGGGGTAGGAAAAGGTAACCCCAACCACCCGGGCTACTCCATCACGAGCCATTTCTGGGGACAAAAAGAACCCGATGGGACATATAAAAAACGCTTTAATAAACGAGTTCCCATCATGGAACTGGGTGGAAAATCATATTGGTCCACCACCTTCCACACCTATGGTCTATATGTAGGACGAGACGAAACGATATACTATTTCGACGGTATCGAAGTACTGAGGCATACAACGAACGACATATCAAAAGAAAAACCGCTTTTCTTCCTGATAAACTACGCAATTGGAGGAATAAGCGGTTGGCCTATCGACCTCGAACGCTTCGGGAATGCATCGGATATGTATGTAGATTACGTACGAGTATTCGCCGAAAACGACATTCAATATTCCATACCACTTCCCGAAAAAAAAAAAAAAAATAAAAATCACAAATCCCATCAATCATGAAAAACAGACTGTTATCCTACGGAATCATTTCCCTCGTTCTCGGTTTGACATCATGCCATACCAACGATTCTGTAAAATTCCAATTCGACAGCAAAAAAATCGTGTCGGGTAAAAAAATCGCGATAAAAGACATCGTACCCCAACTACCTACCGATTGGGACGAGTATGACTATGTAACCATAGAATTTCGTTCCACCACGCCACAGCGATTTCAATTAGGATTCACCACCGACTCAGGATACAACGAACTACGACTTATATCATATGTTCCCAACGCATGGAACAAATTAACCATTCCACTGAGATTTTTCAGAGAACTACCCGTTGCCAAACACGATATAGCAGCAACTTCCAATCAACCGAGAATAACAGGCTGGATCAACTTGGGAGGGAAAAGAGGCTCTTTGACAGGAGTAGATTCAATAGGCATACGCATGAGAGCCCCTATCGATAACCCTACGATCGAACTGCGATCGATCGCTTTGTCAAAAGACGATCCCGGCGACAGGTACTTAGAGAATAAGCCCGCTTTCGACAAGTTCGGTCAATGGAACTTGGGCGACTATGAAGGAAAAATTTACTCCGAAGAACAACTTCAAAAAGAATGGCTACAAGAAGAAACCGAAATTAACGAAACAGAAAATTTCAACTATTCCCGTTATGGAGGCTATTTGAACAAACGAGTAAAATCGACGGGCTTTTTCAGGACAGAACAGATCGACGATCGTTGGTGGCTCATCGACCCGGACGGATATTTGTTCCTCTCCTATGGGGTCGATTGCGTCGCCCCCGTCGGAGACTACTACACGAAAAACACCGACAAATGCACAAATATGTTTCAAGAACTTCCGTCCAGAGAACTTTTCATCGAATCCGAGAATATATCGCCCGAAACACATACAGCCTCTTTCGGTATCTGGAACCTATATCGTCGATACGGAAAAAATTATCTCGACCGAGCTGCCGAAATGACAATCAAAAGAATGGACAAGTGGGGATTGAATACCCTTGCAAACTGGTCGGATAAAACTATATATGACAAGAATCGAAAAGCATTCATTCTACCTTTGGAAAACATAGGGTTCGAAAACGAACTGATGGGATTGATGGACGTATATGACAACGGAATTGAAAAAAAGATGGACGAAGCGATTGCCCGTAATGTGGCAAAATACAAAAACAATCATTGGTTAATAGGCTATTTCATCGGAAACGAACCTGCTTGGATTTCGAAAGAAAATCGCCTGTGTTCCTTAATTCTGAATGGAAAAGATCGCCCCATCAAAACAGAATTACAAAATTTTCTGAAAGAATCCGGCGATACACCCGACACCCGCAAAACTTTTATATACAATACATTCGAGAAACTCATGAAAGCCATATCCAAATCGTTAAAGAAGAACGATCCCAATCATCTGAACTTAGGAATAAGATATGGCTACATAGAGCAATTAGACGACGAATTGCTACGAATTAGTAAAGAGTCGTTCGATGCTTTGAGTTTCAACTGCTACGCTCTATCTCCAGACCACAAAAAAATGAATCATGCTTTGGAAATCTCTGGGTTACCGATGATTATCGGGGAGTACCACTTCGGGACAGTCGACAGAGGACTCGCACAATCCCTGTGGCAAGTGAACTCACAAAAAGAAAGAGGAGATGCTTTTCAGTATTATACCGAAAACGCCTTTGCTCACCGAGGGCTCATCGGTACAGGCTGGTTCCGATGGATCGATCAGAACATCAACGGACGCACCGACGGGGAGAATTACAATTGTGGTTTTATCGACGTTACCGACAGGCCCTATCCCTATATGGTCGATGCGGCTATCGAAGCAGCCAAATCGCTATATGAAATACATTCCGGTACAAAAACACCTTTCCATCAAGCGCCTAACGCCGTGGGACACTCTCCCATACCCGATCTCTGGGAATAAATAAAACTTCTATTCATTCTCACAAATCCATGAAGAATCCGGAATCTTCATGGATTTATTTTTTACCAATAAACAAAAATCAATCGTGTAACCCTCGTTTCCGCAGATAATCGAGCAAATATGCCGGACGGTCGGTCTGTATGATACGACAGCCGAGTACATCGATCAAATAACCGTACCCCTCGTCAGGATTGGCAAGCGACATATCGTCGTCATGTCCTCCCGCCATTGTGTCCCACAAAGTATTATACCAGATAAGGGACTCCCCTTTCAACGAATCGGCAAGCATTCGGGGCAATGGGTTGCTGTCTTTGACAAACAACAATTCGAAAGCGACCGGCCGCATATCCTCGACAAACACATCTATCTGTCGTTTTGCATCTTCTTTATCGAGATTCACAATAGGCATATAAATTACCTCATCGAGATATTTCCCGAATCGGGCTTTCACTTCTTTCGCCGGCTTACCGCCTTTCATGATTATCTGTTCGGTCGTACCGGTCTTTTGCAATAATTCATAAACTTGGTCGAAATAACGGTCGGCTTTATCCAAGTTAATCATTATTTTCCCCTTTGCGGCAAGTAAAGCCTCTTCCAAAGTGGGAACCTTGTGTATTGTTTTGATATTGCAACCGTTCTTTAACCGCAATGTTTTAATAGAATCGAGCGTCCAATCCGAGACCTTACCCTTCCCGGTCGTCGTACGATCGAGTTTAGAATCATGCATCAATATCAATTTTCCATCTTTCGTCCGCTGTAAATCGAGTTCAACGACATCGACCCCCATGCGAATTGCACTCTCGATAGCTTCCAACGAATTCTCAGGGAAATTACGCCAGTCTGCTCGATGCGATACCACGATTACAGAGTGGAGATTCCGATTCAACAATTTTTCCCGAATTTGGGCTGCTCTTTCTTGCGCCATTGTCGGAAGCATCGCTAATGCAAACAGGATCACTCCGACCGAAAATCTCGAATGTTTCACCTTCATTTCAATTTATGGTTATTATTTTCTTTACGATAATTGTTATATACCCGTATCATAGATTTCCCGCTTACGAAAAAAAGCAGAAAACGACGTAAACCCAACATGAGAGATAAACTATTTCATTAAATATTAGAAATCCAGTGATAAAAACATCTATTCATAATACTCAATTATAATATTTAACGATTAGTATTATCGTTCTTAAAATTCAAAGTTACAGAAATTTGTTAGACAGCATACAATTTTACACAAAAAACTTACCCCATAAATAAGGTTTCATAAGAGTTTTTTGTACATACCTTTCCTTTTATACAGACATATTTATATTGAAGTGATTTAAACTTATTTCATTCTCTTAAAATCGTATCAAAATGTTAAAGCACAGCGTACAAATAGAATTATTCCCTATATTATGGGTGACCAAACTCATATATAGTGAAAGTCCTATGTACCCTATGCTTGACAAAGATACGATAAAAAATGAAAGCTACCAAATTTTACCAATCCTTTTCTGGATGCTATCAGAAAGTGAACGGAATTCGCTGGTTAGGGAGATTCTTGTCTTGGGACGAAGAAAATTATAATTGGTTGTCTTGCGCCGACCGTGGCGGCATCGGCGAAGATGGAGAAATGACAGAATCGATCCGTTTTGAAGTGGCGTTTTATGAAATGGGAGCCGATGGTTACCCCGGCAAAGAAGTCTACCGCAAAGAATTCGATGTCTTGGGCAAATTCACCGGAGTGAGTGCAAGCGAATATGATGATTTGGCACGTATTTACGAATTTTCGGTTGAATTGGACGAAACAATCTGTCTAGAAAGCGGTTTCTTTTCGGTAGCAGCCGCCAAAGTAGACAACGAAACGCATAATTGTGCTTTCAGTGTGTTCACATGTAGCAATGTCCCCGGAATAGGTTTAATTTGGATGGAGGCTTACGAAGAATATATGACCTCTCAGTTATCCATGTGTTACTGTTTAACGGGCGACGGCGACTACATTGCACAAAAAGCATTGAAGTTCGAACGTTTATTATCTCCTTTGGAAACAGCAAGCGACAAATATGAAAAGGTACAGGTGGAAGTAATGAATATCGGTGAGCAAGCTATATCCGATGCGAAACTTCAATTATATTTAGACGATAAATTACTGGCAACCGAAGAACTGGGTGTGACACTAGCTTCTATGGAGAGCTACAAACACACGTTTGACCAACGGATCGATTGTTCGCAACCGGGTAAACATAATATCGAAATACGCAATGTCACGGAAGGCGATGAACAAACAGCCCATCAATCCATGTTTTTCTCTATTACAAAAAGGGAAGAAGGGATAGTTTGCGAATCGTATTCGACGGATGCAAGTTACGAATACATTACCTCAGTCAAAATTGGAAGCATTAGCAACCCAAGCGAGGGTAACGTATACAGCGATTTTTCTGATATGAAGACAAGCATTAAACCCGGTGAAGTGCTAGATTTGAACGTAGAGTGTGAAGGCGGAAGTCTATATATAGGTGCATGGGTAGATTGGAATGGAAACGGTTCGTTCGATGAAGCGGGCGAGTTTATCGGTTATCTTCCTAAGGGAACTATTAAAGTATCCATTCCAGACGAGGCGGTAGTCGTGCCGGGAGAAAGACGCCTACGAATCATAGCTTCTTATGAAGACATTCTTAGCGCTTGCGGTCAATATGGTTATGGAGAAACAGAAGACTATACACTGGTCGTGAAACATTCCGACAATTCACCGATCATTAAACCCGGATTAAGTATCATCGATTCGTACCAATCGTTCGACGTACGACCGGTAACGCTGGAAATAAAGAACGAAGGCAGTGCAGAGCTTACAGGAACAGCATCGGTACTTTATGCTCTACCTCACTCTCCGGGCAGCAAGCAGTCGGCTTTTGCTACAAAAAATAGCAAACCTTCTTGGAAATTTACAAAGTCTGCGAAATCCCATTCGGTTAAAGCGAAAGAAACCGAGTCGCAGGCAGAATTCGTATTGCGCTATGACAACGGGCTCGAAAGCGAAGTATCGCTCAGCGGTGGTTCTTCGGCCGTGTATGCACAGTATTTTCCGGGCAATATGCTTGCTGGATTGTCGGGTATGCAAATCAGTAGTGTCGATGTATATATAAACGACGTACCTGACAAAGCTCAAGTGGTAATTTTCGGTCAAGGCTCACAGTCAAATGCCGGAAATGAATTGATGAGACAGACTTTTTCCCCAATAGCACAGTCTTGGAATCATATTGTGCTCGAACAACCTCTGACGATAGGGAATACCGATTTATGGATAGGTGTTAATATAGATGGCTTTGAACCGACAGACTTCGTGATTGGTATCGATGGCGGTCATGTACAAAATGGCTTCGGCGATATGGTTAAACTTGGCAATACATGGTGGTCAGCAGGAGACTTAGGTTTAAATAGTAACTTCTGTATTCGCGCGAATGTAACGGGTAATCGCACCCCGACTATCAACTGGCTCTCGCTTGATAAATATGAATTCTCTGTCGCTCCTTCTGTTATGGAAACGCTCACCGTATCATTAGATGCGACCCAATTACAGAGAAATACTTTGTATGAAGCACAAATCGTGTTAGCCAATAACGATGCTGTAAGTAGAATTGTGAAGATACCAGTATATCTGAATAACGACCGGGAGTCAAAAGTAGAACTCCAAACATTAGCTTCGACAGTAGTTTATACATATGGAGGTTACTTGGTGGTACAAACTGACAAAGCTTTATCGAGTATATCTTTGGTGAATATGAACGGTGCTGTAATGAAAATGCAAAATGTCGATGGTTATACGACGAATATGAGCCTTGACAATTTGCAAACCGGCATTTATATTTGTTGTATTGTACATGCCGATGGAAGCCGAGAGAATGTAAAAATACCGGTCGTTCGATAGCCCCGGAAGATCATAATAGGTTAAAAATCGTATCAGATTATTCTATCAATAATCTGATACGATTTTTTTATTGATCGGGTATAAAACTCAGTAGAAATTTAGTAGGGATTAGACCCGAATTTTAACGAATGAAATGGATTGTATTTACCCTTCTTCCTTGCCGTGCCCCGTAATGCTACGGGACACGGCAAGGAAGAAGGTTGGATAGTTCCTGCTCGCCACATGAAAATGCCAGACTATAAAAGAAAAAGAATCTCCCTCTTCCCTATATTCTGAAAAAAAGAAAGTCGACTCTTTGAATAAGGATTTATGTTCTACTATCGGAAGGATATTTTAAACCTCATCCTCTGTGTTTTGCAACGCAAAATATAGGGGAGGTGTCCGAAGGACGGAGGGGTTAATCTCATAATCAGAAATTACTATGAAACTTTCCCCTCCCCCTCTCCCCGGAAACAATAGTTTCTGGGGGAGAGGGGGAGGAATATACACGGAAAATCACACACGACCAAGTGCAGACTGTCCATGTGGTTTTGTCTGATACGCACAAAAGCATGATAAACATACAGATAAAGAACAACTCGATGAACAGTACAGCAAAAGCATACAATAGTTGCAAGCCACATTCGACAGAAACTATGTGATTACCCCTATTGCTTTGTATTATATCTTTTGAAACCCCATAAAAAAAAAGAAACCCCGTTTTACCGGGGAATAAACTGTTGTACCTCAAAAAAAAACAGATAACGATGTGGAGTATAGCGGACTCGAACCGCTCACCTCGACACTGCCAGTGTCGCGCTCTAGCCAGATGAGCTAATACCCCCTTAATGCGGTGCAAAGATAAAACTATTTTTACGACTGTACAAAATATTGAGAAGTTTTTTTTACCTTCACGATAGACCGAGGCGACAGGCATTCGGCAGGAGCCAAATAAATTTGGCTCCTGTCCTCATTTTTTTTACCTTTGTCAGAAGAATAATATGGTTCTCCGAACAACAAGATAACTCCATACCACTATGATTATATTCAACACCACATACCACGCCGATCACTCTCGGAAAGACGAATTTATAAGTTGGTTAAAAAATTTCTATATCCCGGCTGTACTGAAACACGGAGGTTTACAAGAACCGCAACTGACCCGTATTTTCGCTGAGAATGAAGAAGAAGGCATAAGTCTTTCCCTGCAATTCAAATCGCCCGACACCGATACGCTCGAACGCTGGCACGAAGAGTGCGGAGAAACACTGCTCTGCGATATGCAAAAGAAATTCGGCAAGCAAGTATTGGGATTCAGTACCCTATTGGAAGTAATCGACTTATAAATGAACACGACAAACGATAGAATTATTATCGGCATCGACCCCGGGACCAACGTCATGGGCTACGGAGTCCTGCGTATCGTCGGTAACACCCCCGAACTGATGACTTTGGGCGTGATTCAATTAAACAAATTCGAAAGTCACTATCTGCGATTACGTCGCATTTTCGAGCGGGTCTTAGGCCTCATCGAACAATATCTTCCAGACGAGATGGCTATCGAAGCTCCATTCTTCGGAAAGAACGTGCAATCCATGCTGAAACTCGGACGAGCGCAAGGAGTCGCTATGGCAGCCGCGCTCTCCCGCGACATTCCCATTACCGAATACGCCCCATTAAAAATCAAAATGTCGATTACCGGAAACGGAAGTGCATCGAAAGAACAAGTCGCCGCCATGTTACAGCGCATTCTGCATATCCCCGATGAAAATATGCCTCCCCTTCTCGATGCCACCGACGGATTGGCCGCCGCTCTCTGCCATTTCTACCAGACCAACCGGCCTCATCTCGACAAAAGCTACAACAGTTGGAAAGACTTCATCAACAAAAATCCCGATAAAGTATCGTCTGGAAAGAAATCTGACAAGAAATAACAGGGAGCTATCATTTTATCGAACGACAGACGACCGGCATCTCCTCGCCTCGATTTTCTTTCAAACAAATATACGTCCGATACACCGGCGTACACCCCTTGCCTTCTAAGACACGAATCAGTAGCCCACGAACATTATATCTAAACACAAAAGAAAATTCAAATATTTTCTCTACAAAATAAGGTCAAAAATAGAATAATCCACTGCATACTCCATTTCAAACAACAAATATTTCGGTAGACAAAACAACAATTATCCCTATATTTGTAACTGCGAAGATAGGACACGGTTCGGCATAGCCAAGTCGGAAATGAGATTTTCGTTTGTCGCTGTTTCCAGCTTTCCGTATCTTCGGCAAATGCGAAAAGCAGACTACGGTTCGGTAAAAAACGAACATATTCATTTTATCCGATTCTTATCTTTCGTTATATGACAATCATAGACCGAGATATATGCAGACATTGAAACAACTACTCGACCAACGCATTCTCATTCTCGACGGAGCTATGGGAACGATGATACAACGTTACGGACTGAACGAGCAAGATTTCAGAGGTTCATTGTTCCCCGATTCGGCAGTGGAATTAAAAGGGAACAACGATTTGCTCTGTCTCACCGCACCACACCTCATCGACGAGATACACCGTGCCTACCTCGAAGCCGGAGCCGACATCATCGAGACGAATAGTTTCAATGCCAACGCCATATCGATGGCAGACTACCGTTTGGAAAGTCAGGTAAAGGAAATAAACCGGGCAGCCGCCCGCATAGCCCGGAAGGCTGCCGACGACTATTCAACACCCGATAAACCCCGATTCGTGGCCGGTTCGATAGGGCCCACGAACAAAAGCTGTTCCATGTCCCCCGATATGGAGAATCCCGCTTTGCGAAATCTCGACTTCGACACACTCGCGACAGCCTATCGGGAGCAAATCACGGCCTTGATAGAAGGTGGCGTGGACCTTCTGCTCATCGAAACCATTTTCGACACGCTCAACGCCAAAGCCGCCCTTTTTGCTGCACAGGAATCTATGAAAGCGACAGGACGAGAGCTTCCTGTCATGCTCTCGGTAACAGTCACCGAGAGCGGGCGAACGCTATCGGGACAAACTCTCGAAGCCTTTCTTACGGCAGTCTCCCATGCCGAAATTCTCTCGGTAGGTTTGAACTGTTCGTTCGGAGCAAGAGAAATGAAACCCTATCTACATCGGTTGGCATCGATCTCCCCCTATTACATCAGTGCTTACCCCAATGCCGGACTGCCCAATCGGTTGGGCGAATATGACGAAACGCCCGCATCGATGGCTGCACAAATAAAAGAATTTATCAACGAGGGACTGGTAAATATCGTGGGTGGTTGTTGCGGAACGACACCCGAGCACATAGCCCGCTATCGGGAAATCACACAAAACGCCTCGCCCCGCCGTCCCATCGCGAAAGACAACCGTCTGCACATCTGCGGGCTCGAAGATCTCGTTGTCTGCCCCGAAAACAATTTCATCAACATAGGCGAACGCTGCAACGTGGCAGGCTCTCGCAAATTCCTGAGGCTCATTCACGAAAAGAACTATACCGAAGCACTCGACATCGCACGCAAACAGGTCGAGGCCGGCGCACAAATCATCGACATCAACATGGACGATGCCATGCTCGATGCCCGCAAAGAGATGGTAGACTTCTTGAATCTCATCGTCTCCGAGCCCGACATTTATCGGGTTCCTGTAATGATAGACTCTTCCGAATGGGAGGTTATCTCCGCCGGCCTGAAATGTCTGCAAGGGAAAGCCATCGTCAACTCCATCAGCCTGAAAGAAGGAGAAGAAACATTCCTCGCGCATGCCCGTGAAATCAAACGGTTAGGAGCGGCGGTAGTCGTCATGGCTTTCGACGAAAAAGGCCAAGCCGATACCTATGAACGGAAAATCGAAGTCTGCGCCCGGGCTTACAAACTCCTCACCGAAAAAGCAGGATTAGCGCCTTGCGACATTATATTCGATCCCAACGTATTGGCGATAGCTACCGGAATCGACAGCCACGACAACTATGCGGTAGACTTCATTCGGGCTACGGCTTGGATACACGAAAACCTGCCGGGAGCGAAAGTGAGCGGAGGCGTGAGCAACCTCTCCTTTTCGTTCCGAGGCAACAATTTCATACGCGAAGCCATGCACGCCGTCTTTCTTTATCATGCTATCCGCAACGGGCTCGACATGGCGATTGTCAATCCCGCCACATCGATTACCTACGACGATCTGCCGACCGAAACTCTTGCGCTCATCGAAGATGTCGTATTGAACCGTCGGCCGGATGCGACCGAACGCCTCATCGACTTCGCCGAGAAACATCGGGACGAAGCAGTCAAAAAAGAAAACAATATCGACGAAGACCGCCATCGGCAACCTGTCGCCGACCGACTGAAACAAGCTCTCGTCAAAGGCATATCGACACACCTCGAAACCGACCTCGCAGAGGCCGTCCGTCAATACGGCTCGGCACTCGCTGTCATCGAGCAACCTCTCATGGACGGCATGAACCGGGTGGGACAACTTTTCGGCGACGGGAAAATGTTCCTTCCCCAAGTCGTCAAGAGCGCCCGCACCATGAAACAGGCAGTGGGTATATTGCAACCACTCATCGAGCAGGAAAATACCCGCAATGGAGAAACCTCCAAACGGGGAAAATTCATTGTAGCCACAGTCAAGGGCGATGTGCACGACATCGGGAAAAACATCGTCGCCGTCATTCTCGCCTGCAACAACTTCGAGGTAATCGACCTCGGCGTGATGGTTCCGGCCGAAAAAATCGTGGAGCGAGCCATTGCCGAACAAGCCGATTTCATAGGGTTGAGCGGACTCATCACCCCCTCCCTCGAAGAGATGTGCCACGTCGTTTCCGAAATGGAAAAAGCAGGACTGCACACACCGGTCATCATAGGCGGAGCTACCACCTCGAAACTCCACACGGCCGTCAAAATCGCCCCGTGTTACAGCGGTGCGGTCATACATGCCGGCGACGCATCGCAAAACCCGCTCATCGCCGCACAACTGCTCAATCCCCAAACTCGTGATGAGTTTATCCGCAGCATACGCACCGAACAAGAAGCACTGCGCAACTCCTTGAAACCGGTCGATTTAGTCACCCTATCCGAAGCCGAAAGATACGCCCCCTGCATAGATTGGGACACATATACCGCCCCCCGGCCTCGGCAAATGGGATTGCACACCATCCCCGTCACTGTCGGCGACATACGACCTTTCATCAACTGGCGGGCATTCTTCTCCGTATGGAAAATAGGCGCAGGCTATGCCTCCATAGCCGACATGCAAGGGTGCGACCACTGCAAAGCCGTCTGGCTCGCCTCTTTCCCATCGGCCGAGAGAGCCAAAGCCACCGAAGCCATGCAGCTCTACAAAGAGGCGAATCGTCTGCTCGACACCCTCGAAGCAGAAAACAACACCTCTCCACAAGCCAGCTATCTACTTGCCGAAGCCGCCTCTTACGACAATATCATACGACTGCGGCTACCCGACGGCGATTTCGACATACCCTGCCTGCGGCAACAAGTGCGTAAATCCGAAGCCAATGCCCGCTACTATTCTTTAAGCGATTTCATTCGCCCCGCCAACGACGGGAAACCCGATTATGCCGGACTATTCGCCATCTCCGCCGGAAACGAGATACAACGGCGCATAGAGCTCTTACGTCGGGACGAAGACGACTATACCGCCCTCCTGCTCCAATCCCTCGCCGACCGTCTTGCCGAGGCCGCCGCAGAATGGCTGCACCGGCAAATACGCCGAGAATTTTGGGGTTACGCCCCCGATGAACCCGATCTCGACTTGCAGTCCCTCCTCTCCGGTCGGTATAGGGGTATACGTCCGGCAGTAGGCTATCCCTCCCTGCCCGACCACTCCCTTTTCTTCGATTGGGACAGAGCGTTAGACTTCTCGCGTATCGGAATAACCCTCACCGAAAACGGCGCCATGATGCCCAATGCCTCTGTCGCCGGACTCTACATCGCACACCCCGATGCCCGCTACTTCCACATCGGGCACATCGATGAAACCCAGCGCGAACACTATGCCCACCAAAGAGGCTTCACCCCCGAAGAGACCGGCAAATGGCTATCGGTATAATAATAGAGGGGTACTCTTAAACTCCTCCCTGCTGTGTCCCGTAGTATTACGGGGTGTTTTTGCTATGCAAAAATATAGGGGAGGTGGCACGCAGTGACGGAGGGGTTAATTTAATATAGAGATTAGAAAATGTCGGCAAGGAAAGCAGTGTTTCCGTAAGGAAATATAGGGGGAGTGTCCGCAGGACAAGAGGGTAAAACAAAAGGCACACAAATTCCAAGAACAAACCCTCCGAAGAAAGTTCAATCATGCCATAAATCAAAGATGGCAAGACCATACATTTGCCTAAAAAACAGAAGTATGGAAACACAAGAACAAATTTTGAAAGAACAACGGTTGAAGATAGAAACCCTCCGGTATCGAATCCTGTTACGATATTACGAGCTACTGCTCACATTAGATGTAATGACACAACCCAACGAAGTGAAAACATTGATGGGGTATATCAACACACTCGAACGCTACGCCAAAAAGTATGAAACAAAACCCGTTAAAAAGAAATCGGGAAAGCGAAAAGAGCATATCGACGAAATACCGGTAACCGATGAAAATACTGGAAGCAAAGAAACAGATTACATGCCCGACAATCCGAGTAACCTTTTCGACCTGTTGGAGGACAGCGACGAGACATACCCTCCCGAAGCCGATGTGTTGCCCACCGACATAGACGACTTTTTAAGAGCCGGTTATGCCCGTTATCTGAAACAAAAAGAAAATAAAGAGAAAAACAATCCGGCTCACCCGCAATTAGAGGATTCTCAACCTTGAAAAAAATGTAAAGACCGAGAACAAAATGCGAGAAATAATTGTTATCTTGCAATAGATATAACAGTATAAAATTATGCCACACCGTCTTTTCGTTCTCCTCTTTGGAATATTATTCATGGGTCTCCTCCCCGGTTCGGCTCGACAATCCCCGGACAAAATATGGCATAAACTCGATTCCATTCAAAACTACCGGACCGAGTTCACATATACAGTGACATTACCACTCACCGATTCGGAAATAAACTATCGGGCAGAACTCTCCTATCGAAAAAATCCAATCGACACACTTTGCGGATATTCATACTTAATCGATTACAAAGCCGAGAACGATACATGCCCGTATGCCAATTTTATGGCTTACGACAACGGCGATTACTTCCGGTTCGACCGTGATCGGCTACGAGAATATCATCATCGCGAAGACAAAGAACCGTTCACACATAAAGGTAACAATCCGGGAGTACACCGTTCGGGACTGTTCACCGAACTTTTCCCGGCTGAAATATCCCGACAATTAAAAACATTCGTCGGGAAAAAAGATTGTCTCGTACAATTTTTCCCCGACACGCTCGTGCAGAACCGTCTGTGCGACGCCATACTCGTGAATGACTCCGTAAAGGGCGAATTGTCCCGAACCATACTCTATACATTCGACACCCACGACGGTATGCCCCTATATCGGGAAACCGAAAATAATCCGGGTCATTTAGGTTCGCAAACCGTTACTGTAAAATATTCGGGAAACGATACGGATACGAAATTCCCCTCCGACTATTTCGGTGAGACCAACCTGCTGAAAAATTACGGAGAAATATTCCTCCGATTCCGCGAAGGCACTTATGCAGCCTCCGACCGGGTAGGACAAAAAAGTCCGGAGTTTTCCCACAAATGGGGTGAACATCGGTTTTCTTCCGATCAGTTGAAAGGGCAAAACTGCCTGCTTTTATTCCTCGACGAACGAGGCGAATTTTGCAAACAAGCCCTGCAAATAGCCGAATCCGTATCCTTGCAAGAAAATCTGACGCCGGTTATACTCTACATAGAGAAACAACCCGAGAACATAGAAAACCGTTCGGGAGCCATCATACTGGAATATACCGGAAAAACAGCCAGCGAGTATGGCGTGACAGGCTACCCCACCCTCTTCCTGCTCGACCCCGAAGGCACGATACGATTCGTAAAAATAGGATATTCCCCGCTACTGGCCGAAGAACTCGAACTCGCCGTCAGGCAAATATTACACGACCGACCCATACAAGCGCAGAAAAACAAATAGTTTCATTTATAAATTAACAGCAATGGAAAAAATCACTTTCAAAGGCACACCCGTACATACTTACGGTAAATTGCCGAAAGTAGGAAGCCAAGCTCCCTGCTTCACACTTACCCGATCCGACTTGACGGAACTTTATTGTCACGACCTCAAAGGACGTCGCATCGTACTGAACATCTTTCCAAGTCTCGACACTTCGGTCTGTGCTACTTCGGTGCGTAAATTCAATGAGCTGGCAGCATCTCTGGACAATACGACCGTCGTGGCCGTCTCCAAAGATCTACCTTTCGCCCAATCACGCTTTTGCACGACCGAAGGCATTAAAAACTTAATTGCCGCATCGGCATTCCGTTCGCCCGAATTTTCAAAAGATTACGGTGTGGAAATGGTAGATGGCCCGTTAGCAGGACTATTGGCCCGTGCGGTCGTGGTCATTGACGAAAATGGAAAAGTCATTCACGCTGAACTCGTCCCCGAAATCACACAAGAACCCGACTATGAAGCCGCTATGAAAGCGTTGAAATAGTCCGCAAAGAAATTTTCTCTCCTGCACAAATTTGTAATGTGCGATAGAAATAATATAGTAGGGGGGGAGGTAGAACTATATCCGCAGCAAAAGAAACGGATTAGGGCATCTCTCCCCCTACTATATTGTTTTGCAGAGAGAAGGGGTTAAACGTCCGATATAAACCGACTGATGAGTGGCTGTTTTCAACCCCTCCGTCACTACGTGACACGGCAGGGGAGAAGGGTAACAATTATCTCATTTGTTAAAACGATGTAACAGAAGGGCGTTAAACCTCCTCTTCTGCCGTGTCCCGCAGCATTGCGGGGTGTTTTTGCAACGCAAAAATATAGGGGAGGTGGCACACAGTGACGGAGGGGTTAATCTCTCAATCAGAAATTACTATGAAACCTTTCTCCCCCTCTCCTCTGAAACTTTCTTTTCTTCGGTATCTCCCCTATTGCTTTCACAGCGCAAGAGAGAAGTGCACAATGCTATCCTTATGCCGAAACGGAAACGCCACTTTCAATCCTCTCTCCCTGCTCATCGCAGATGAGATAGGGCGAGGGGGTTAAAACAATAGTAGAATAAAGATGTTTGGGAATTATTCACTCCCCCTGTGCGCTATTATATATCGAATCGGTTGATGATCCTTGCAATTTCAAGCACATCGGATTCGTTTAGATAAGCCGACATCGGCAGGCTCAATACCTCATCGGCAAGCTGTTCGGCAATAGGCAGAGGCAATCGATTGTATTCTCGATAACACTGTTGTTTGTGTGGAGGTATGGGATAATGAATGAGAGTGCCCACCCCTTCCGATTCCAAATAGCTTTTCAGCCGGTCCCGCTCGGAACATCGTACGACATACTGATGCCAAATGTGTTCTCCCTCACCTCCCGGTTCGGGAAGTACGATTTCCTTGCCATGTATATGTTCGGAATATGCCTTTGCGACAGCGACCCTACGGCGATTATCCTCATCGAGATATTTCAATTTCACCGATAAGAATGCAGCTTGCAAATCGTCCATGCGGCTGTTCACCCCCTTATAAAGATTCACATACCGCTCTGCCGAGCCGTAATTACCCAATGCTCGGACCACTTCGGCCAGTTCCCCGTCATCGGTCGTCACTGCTCCCGCATCACCCAATGCGCCCAAATTTTTGGTCGGATAGAAACTCAATCCGGCGGCATTGCCCAAAGCTCCGGTGTGAAACGAGCCCTGCAATCCCGCCACCGGCGAAACCGCACCGAAAGCCTGAGCGTTATCCTCTACAATTTTCAACCCGTAACGGGCAGCTACGTCTTTCAGACATTCGTCCCAACAAACCCGACCGTACAGATGGACGACCATAATCGCCCGTGTGCGAGCGGTTACAGCCCGCTCCACCAAAGAAGTATCGAGATTGTATGTGTGTACCGACGGCTCGACGAACACAGGTACGAGCCCGTTGTCGGTAATGGCGAGAACCGAAGCCACATAGGTATTCGAGGGCACGATCACCTCGTCGCCCGGCTGCATGACACCCTTCTCGATGTATGCGCGTAACATTAAACGCAAGGCATCCAACCCGTTTCCCGTAGCTACCGCATAGCGACAACCCAGATATGCACATAATTGCTCTTCCAACCGGGACACGTATTTCCCCCGGATATACCACCCGCCCTCGATAACTTCGGCGGCGATGGTCTTCATCTCCTCCATATAAGGAGCATTGGTTTCTCGTAGGGATAATTGGGGATATTTCATCTATCGGCTAATTTCTTTAAACTCTTGATAATCGCGAACATAATCCGACTCTTCGTAATAATCGGAAGTCAGCACCAAACAGACCGACCCCGACGAGAAATTATTGAGTACCCGCCAGATACCCGGCACGATAAGCAGACCGTAGGAGGGCCGGTTCAAAGTCACCGTACGGGTGGAGACTCCGTCGTCGAGAACTACATCGAACGATCCGCCGGCCGCCACCAAAAACTCATATAGTTGCTTGTGTGAATGCCCGCCCCGTTCCTCTCCGCCCGGCACATCATACAGATAGTACACCCGTTTCACGGCAAAAGGCAAGTCGATGTCATTCTCCACCACAGTGATGTTTCCATTCTCTCGCTCGTGCTTGGGCAACCGTATCAGTCGGCAATCGTCCGCCGAAGCTCTTTTACTCATCATTCCTTCCTTTCAATAAAGTGCGGTACTCTTCAAAATCTTCTATATAATCGCCGGCATCGTACAAAGTCGACGACAATACCAACGCCAGCGAATTGGTCGAGAAGTTATCCAGCTCGCGCCACATCATGCGGGGCACATACAAGCCGTAATACGAACGTGCCATGTGATAGCGCCGGGTCTCCGTGCCGTCATTCAACACGATATCGAAGCTGCCCGACAAGGCTACGATAAACTCCTCCTGTTCTTTGAAAGCGTGGCCGTTGCGATGCTCGTCGCCCGGCACATCGTACAGCCAGTAAGTACGCGCTATATCGAACGGAATATGCCGTGCACTCTCGATGAACGACAGGTTTCCCCGCTTGTCTGCCACTTTGGGCAACTCGATCCATCTCACCCGGTCAAAGCTCATCGTTCGCCAGTCTTATCAAATATTGTCCATACTGGTTTTTCTTCATCGGCTCGGCGAGTCCGAGCAAATGTTCCTTGTCTATCCACCCCATGCGATAAGCGATTTCTTCCAAAGAGGCCACTTTCAGCCCTTGCCGGTGTTCGATGGTCTCGATAAAGTTCGATGCCTCGTACAGCGATTCATGCGTACCGGTATCGAGCCAAGCGAAACCTCGTCCCATCAACTGTACGCCAAGAGCCTGCGATTGGAGAAAGACCTGATTCACCGAGGTTATTTCCAATTCTCCCCGTGCCGATGGTTTCACCTGCTTGGCAACCTCCACGACCCGATTAGGGTAAAAATAAAGACCGACCACGGCATAGTTGGAACGAGGCTTTACCGGTTTCTCCTCGATACTGATCGCCCGTCCGCTTTCGTCGAACTCGACTACACCGTAACGTTCGGGATCCCCCACCCGGTAACCGAACACCGTCGCCATTCCTTTATCGGCATCGGCAACGGCCTGTCTCAGCATGCGGGTAAAGCTCTGCCCGTAAAAGATGTTGTCGCCCAACACCAAACACACGGTGTCGTTCCCCACGAACTTCTCCCCGATGATAAATGCCTGCGCCAGTCCATCGGGCGATGGCTGCTCGGCATACTCGAAACGCACGCCGAACTGTCCGCCGTCTCCCAACAATCTCTTGAATCCGGGCAAATCGGTAGGAGTACTGATAATAAGTATCTCACGGATACCAGACAACATCAATACCGATATGGGGTAATAAATCATAGGTTTGTCATACACCGGAAGCATCTGCTTCGATACTCCCCGAGTGATGGGATACAATCTCGTGCCGGAGCCTCCGGCCAATACTATGCCTTTCATCGTTCGTATCTTATTAGGGCAATCAACGATTGCCGTACATTTGTTCGTAATATTTCTGGTAATCGCCGCTGACTACTTCGTCCACCCAATCTTGATGATCGAGATACCAACGCACAGTTTTCTCTATCCCTACGGTAAAGGGGGTCTCGGGATACCAGCCCAATTCACGGGCAATCTTCGACGGATCGATGGCATAACGCATGTCGTGCCCCGGACGGTCGCCCACGAAAGTAATCAAATCTTCGTTGATATTTTTCACATCGGTCTTCAATACCCTACGATATTCCGGTTCTTCCCGCATGATACGGGCAATAATACCGATGATGAGCTTCACGATATTGATATTCTGCTCTTCGTTGAATCCGCCCACATTATAGACTTCGCCAATACGGCCGCGTTCCAATACGGCATCGATGGCCTTAGCGTGGTCTTCCACATAGAGCCAGTCGCGCACATTGTCGCCCTTACCATAGACCGGGAGTTTCTGACCGGCCAATATATTCCTGATAATCAGAGGTATCAATTTTTCCGGGAAATGATAGGGACCGTAATTGTTGGAACACCGGGTAATATTCACCGGCATGCCGTAGGTTTCGTGGTAAGCCCTCACGAACATATCGGCACTCGTCTTCGAAGCCGAATAAGGAGAACGGGGATCGAGCGGTGTCGTCTCCGTAAAGAACCGCTTGCCATAAGTATGCAGGTCGGTACGTCCGGTCACCACTTTGCGCACATCGGCATCGGTGATTTCCAACGGCTGCGGGTCGATATAATCCTTAGACAACGAGCCGTAGACCTCGTCGGTCGATACTTGCAAGAATTTCTTTCCCTCGGCATAGAGAGGCTTCCCTTCGGAATCTTTTCCCCTATACCAAGCCTTGCGGGCGCAATCGAGCATATTCTGCGTGCCCAATATATTCGTTTCCAAGAAGAGCTGCGGATTGGCTATACTGCGGTCTACGTGCGATTCGGCAGCAAAATTGACCACATAATCTATATCGGTTTCGGCAAAAATGTTCGCTACCAATTCAGCATTGCGTATGTCCCCCTTCACGAACCGCACTCTCGAATCGGCTATTTCATCTTTAATAGTTCCCAGATTTCCGGCATACGTAAGTTTGTCCAAAACGACCACATATATATCCTCTCCGTACTTTTTCAACAAATATTTCAAAAAGTTCGCCCCAATAAATCCGGCCGCACCGGTGACCAAATATCTTTTCATAACCTGAAATTTAAAATTCGCTGCAATTTACAACTTTTTAAGAAATAATCCACTACGAAACATTTAGAAACTATTTTAATTTTTTCCAAGCGACATTAGAGAGCCGCTTCGAGGGTATTCGCTCAGACTTCCCTCTCCAATATAATAGAAGAGGTTGGCAGAGTTAAATATGCGCTAATTTAATTCCGCCAACGGGTTATAAAGATAAAAATAGCGGCTTCTTGCAAGAAGCCGCTATTTTTATAACAGGATTCCACAGGTTCGACAACGCTGTTTATTCAATATTTCTATTCAGTTTATTCCATTCCGCAACCGGGGGAATGATTCCCATCGCTATCACCTCGTCACGCAAATCGCACAAATGCTTATAACTGCGCTCCAATTCTTTATCTTCTTCCGGCGTACCATACACCGGGTTGTAATGTACTCCCGAACGATCGAGAATCGTCTCCATCGCCATAAGTATGTGGTTGAATTTCCCGTCAGACAAATAAACACCAGCCGGCCACGTGAAAGGATTTCCACCCATTGCCGCAGCAATCATCTCGATAGAAAGATAGGCCGGGCTCTGAAAAGAAGAGCGTCCTCGCAAATCGATAATGTGTTTGCCTCCTTGAACGACTTGCTGGCGTATCTTTTCCCAGTCTTCGGCCGGTAATTTTTCCGTTCCGATAAGCTCGGCGAGCGGAGTTCCTTTTACTTTTGTCGTCGAAGCAAAAACCGCCATTTGCTCGCCATGCCCTCCATAGGTACGGCAATTCTCGATTTCATCGGCTACCGCATGGAAATATTTTGCCAACTCGCTCTGCAAACGCGTACTATCGAGCGCCGCAAGCGTGGATACCTGAGATGGTTTCAAACCCGAATAAAGCAATACGATCAACCCCGTAATGTCGGCCGGATTGAAAACGACGACCACATGTTTCACATCGGGACAATAGCTGCGTATATCCTTACCGAATTGAGCGGCAATTTCGGCATTTCCTTTCAATAAATCCTCTCTTGTCATTCCTGCTTTGCGAGCAGCCCCTCCGGAAGATACGATATACGAGGCTCCCGTAAGAGCTTCTTTCACATCGCTCGTGAAGGTTATATCTACCCCTTTAAATGCACAATGACGTAATTCCTCGGCAACACCTTCCAATGCCGGAGCATAAGGGTCATACAAACATAAATGAGGTGTCAAACGCATCATCAATGCAGTCTGTGCCATATTCGAACCGATCATACCGGCAGCACCCACGATCGTGAGCTTTTCATTCGTCAAAAATTCCATATTCGTTATATTTAAATGATGAGTTTTCTTTATTCCGTTACAAATATAACAAGCGAAACCTGATTTTGATTATCATTCTTTTTTACCATTCATAACAAAAGGTTATCGGCATAAACAGCCCTGCAGTCAAAACCAGACACAATACATTCATTATAAAATATATACACATTAAATCATGACCATTCTATCCGTCATTCGACCCATGTAAGGTACATTTCTTGACCAAACGGAGAGCGATACGAAGGCGACTTCGTAAACGGGCAATGTACCGGAAAGGGGGTATTCTTCTACAAAAACGGGAGCCGATACGAAGGGGATTTCGTCAATGGCTGTAAAGAAGGCTATGGAACCATGTACTACCCGGACGGTCGATATGACACCGGTCAATGGCATGACGACAACTTCATGGGATAAAAACAGAACCCAAAAACTTATTTTAGTTACCCGCCTTGCTCTCCGCAGAATACCCGAATCTTTCAAAAACATGAATAATTTAATACACTTTTTTTACTCGGTTTGCTAAATAATCTGTACTTTTGTACAAAAATTAGGAAATGGGAAAAGAAACATCTGAAAGAATACAGACTTCTGTGCTCAATGCAGCAGAGAAAAAAGTTTTGGTTTGGCTGGCTCAACGACAACCGGCATGGGTTACTTCGGACTTCCTCACATACACCGGTGTAGTAGGAGCTCTCGTATGCGCAGTGGGATTCGTATTGGCTCATATAGATAAAAACTACCTGTGGATTTCTTCTCTCGGGTTGGTAATTAACTGGTATGGCGACAGCCTCGACGGCACTCTTGCCAGAGTAAGGAATGCACAAAGACCCGTTTATGGATTTTTTATCGACCATACGCTCGATGCCGTCACCATTTGTATCATGTGTATCGGAGCCGGTCTTTCGCCCATGTTTAGGCTCGATGTAGCGATGTTGGTATTAGTGGGCTATTTGGTTCTTTCAATTTATACGTATATCTCGACAATCCTAAGCGGTAAGTTCCTGCTCACTTACGGCAGCCTCGGGCCAACTGAATTCCGATTGATCGTTATTCTCATCAACACGGTGTTCATGTATACTTCCCTCTCGGAAATAAAGTGGACCATCGAAGGACAAACATTGGGCATATTCGATGTAGCCGGATTGTTCATTGCCTGCTTCTTGTTCGTGGCATGGTTGGTTCAATTCATCACCGACCGTCGCGTTTTGTCCAAACAAGATCCATTGAAACCCTATTCTCCTAAAAAATAATAAAAAGATACGGTGTTAAAGCTGCGTATTTACCTACAATTCGTAGTCAGTCGACTATTGGGCACGGGTGTCGATACCTTGATACTGTGGATATGCTCGACTTTTATATTCAGCAGCTATTGGGAGGTATATGTCCTTTCACCTATCATCAGTTTTGAATTTGCCGTATTGAGCAATTTCCTATGTTCTTATTTTTGGATATGGAAAAGTAGAATCGGCCGTCGTTCGACGTCTGATTTCTGTATTCGTTTTCTCATGTTCAATCTTTCATCGGGAGCCGGCTTCTTAATGAAAATGTTTTTTCTACTCATTTTCCAAAAGATATTCGGCTGGGACGTTATCTATTGTAATCTTGCCGCCCTGCTTATTTCGGGATTGTTCAACTATTTCGTAGCGGATATGCTGGTATTCAAATCGCGCAAACGGGTGAAAGTCGAAAGTTTCGACAGCAACGATTGCTGAATATAGCTCCACTATATAAACCCATAAAGCTTTTCCTTTTCAGTGAATTAAGCCTAAATCCCCCCCCTACAAAATTCGCCTCCAAAAAAGAATCTTATTTCTATTTCAAGCCCGTCTCGACTTGTTGCTGAGCAGGGGGAGATTTTGTATGTTTATTTCTCCCTCGTCCTACGGCACACCCCACCTCATTTACGATAAACAAAAGAAGGACGAGACTTAACTCCACCGCCCGTACTTTCTGCCCCCTCTATTAAATTAACCCCTCCGTCACTTCGTGCCACTTCCCCTATATGGCTGCGCCACACAGGGGAGGAGTGTAGAGCTCTGTTGCTACCACTGCCGGTATTTTCCAACCTCTCCGCCCTTCGGACATCTGCCCTATCGCACATACGTGCGCAGAGGAGGGAGACACATTTCTTATTTCGTTACAGTCTAACGAGGTTTTTATACAACAAGACAAAACATTCTAACCTTCTCCCCTATATTTTGCGTTGCAAAAACACCCCGTAATGCTACGGGACACGGCAAGAGAGGAATATGAAATTTTAGTAGATGGGATAGGGAGAGAATTAATAAAGTTGTATAAAAACGAAAGGGAAGCAAAAAATTTGCTTCCCTTTCGAGTGATTGAGTTGGGATTCGAACCCAAGACCCACAGCTTAGAAGGCTGTTGCTCTATCCAGCTGAGCTACTCAACCGACCTTTTATGAAAAAGTGCTGCAAAGTTAGGGATATTTCGGGATATTCCAAATATATGTATCCTATTTTTTGTAGCCCTCATATAAAATAGAAGTATCAGAAAGGATACCCTACCGTGAAATGAAACGCAGAATCTCGTTTGAAGTTTTGCGAAGCGATTGCCCAATGGTCTTGTCCGGCCGCCGGATTATAGGCTTTCATTCCCATGTCGAAGCGAAGTAAGAAATAGCTGAAATCCAGACGGATTCCCAATCCATAGGCCAACGCGATTTCCTTATAAAACGAATCCAGTCGGAACTGACAGCCGGGCTGCGATTCGTAATCACGAATCGTCCAAATATTACCGGCATCGATAAAAGCCCCCAACTCTACTTTCCAAAATAGTTTGGTGCGATATTCAAGATTTATATCGAGGCGTATATCTCCACACTGATTGATAAATTCAGATACAGAATTATTGCCGTTATAACTACCGGGACCGAGCGTTCTTACCGACCACCCCCGCACACTGTTGGCTCCACCCGAATAGTAGCGTTTCTCAAAAGGTAAAATATCGGAATTCCCATAGGGTATGCCTATTCCTCCGCCTACATGAAAAGCAATAGAGTTTCGCTCGTCAATCAAATGGGTAAAACTATAATCGAAATCGAATTTAGCATACTGGGAATATCGGATACCAAAAATCTTGTATCCCCCATCGGGCTCTTTCGAGGTAAGTTTGGAAAAGGCATTGAGCACGTTGCCCGCTATTTCTCCCGCAGCCCTCAACGTATAAACATTGGTGCGACGTTGCACCGGATTGGAGGGATTGAGATTGGAGCAATAAAAGGTATATCCCATACGCATGATGAAGTGATCCTCGTAACTGTATCGTAAAAGCGGATTATCGGGGGCTATGTTTTCGAGAAATCCGTCGGTCTTACGGGGCAAATAGACATAATTTATATCCAACAAGTCGTAGTTGTGACGGTAGAATCCCCGATTGGTCGTCCACTTATATTTCCAAGCCGCTCCCCAAATGACTCGCGTATACTCGGGACGTTGCTGGAAATTAAGATTTATACTATATTCGGTGCTGGCTTTCATACGCCGCCGAAAATCGGTACGCAAAAACGGGAAAAGAAATTTGGGATAAGTAACTCCTATCTCCCCTCCCAACTCGGTATATCGGTCATTGATGAGTCCGCTCAAATCGCCCGACAAACTTTCATAAGCACCGCGCACCTTAGCCGAAAAAGTTTCGGAACCCTTGAAGATATTACGATGTTGATAAGTAGCTCCCACGGCAAAACCTAAATCGCCCTCGGAATTAGTACCTTCCAATTCGAGCGAGACAGACTGCGGCTTATCCTTGCTGAGCAAGATATAACAATCCAATTGATTTACACCTTCGTCGTTCCGACCGGCCGGCTCGAAGCGAATATTGACATATTTGACAATACGCAATCTCCCGAATGCCGTATAGGTATTGTCCACATCTCGACTACTGAACAACAACCCCGGACGAATGAAACAATTCTCCACCAATGTTTCCCGTCGAATATAAGGGCGATCGCCTTCCACGAAATAATAATTCTTATATGTACCGGCATTGGCAACATCAATTTGGTCGGTCGCCGTCGGGTCATAAGACAACACAAAATAGATTTTCCTCATATAATACCGTTCGTACGGACGATACCCCGAAGCTTTGGCAACAGACTCAGGAACGAGGTTCATAGTGAGATCGACTGCTTTCGAACGGTCGGCGGTATCCGCCGTATAGGTAATCAGTTCTTTATTAAAAGCATAAAAGCCATCACGCCGCAACATATCGGAAATACGTTGCCTTTCCTCGTCCAACACATTTCTATCGAAATTCGATCCTTTCTTCAAAAGCGAATGAGAGACATATTGCCGCTCGACAAGCCGGGAAATCGTATCGTTTGAAATACGATAGTCTATATCGTCTATGCAATGCGGCGTATTTGCCGAGACTCGATAGAACACGTCCATACGTTTACCTTTCGAAACCGTATCGACATCGACCCGAGCAGCCATGTACCCCTTATTATTCATGGCCTTCTCCATTTGCATACGAGAATTTTCTATCAAAACCGGGTCGTAAATTATCGGGGGTGTACCGGCATTCCTTACCCAGCGGTTATACCATTTGGTCGAATCGTTTCCCGACAAATTATATAGCCCGAGCGTAAAGCGGAACAACCCGAACATACGGTGATTAGGCTCTTGACGCAAATAGGATTTCAAATCGGAAGGTTTCACCGACTTATCATCGGTCTCTATCTTTACATGGTCGAGCAGATAGCTACCGTCCGGGACATGGCGGGTAGGACTACACGCAACCAGAACAATACCGACGATCGCTCCTAAACTTGCCTTTATAACTCGACGAATTTTCAACGCTTCTCCGATAACTTGATTTTTTCTCGATGGATAAAACCTTGCAAATATACACTTTATTTTTTTCAATTCCAGCCATTCCTTAGGCAGAAGCAAGAAGACAAAAATTAACCGGGTTTCAATCACACAGTTATACGATGTTTTTTATTTTCATTTATTACATTAAACTCCGTAAATACAAGCAATTTAAAATAGTAAACATATATTTTCTTTCAAATTATTTGTTTATATCACAAAATAGTTATACATTTGCAACATCATAAACAATATTTATGTGATAATTATGTTACTACACGTCATTTCTCTATCGGTCATTAGCGAGCTTCTTGTCGTGAGTCGGTAAGGTGGAAAGGCGTATGTAGTTACTTCTCATAGAATGTTAAATTAGAGTAATCGTAAAAACCTTTCCGCTGTGTGGAAAGGTTTTTCTTTTAATTAGTACAGATTATGAAACATCAATTGCGGAGTGCGACGAGCACTGGCGGAAGGAGAATGGCAGGAGCGAGAGCTCTATGGAGAGCCAACGGCATGAAAGAAACGGAGATGGGAAACCCCATCATCGCAATCGTCAATTCGTTCACCCAATTCGTTCCCGGCCATGTACATCTGCATGAAATAGGGCAAACGGTAAAAAAAGAAATAGAGAAATTAGGATGCTTTGCCGCCGAATTCAACACGATCGCTATCGACGACGGCATAGCTATGGGACATGACGGCATGCTTTATTCCCTTCCCTCCCGCGACCTCATCGCCGACAGCGTCGAATATATGGTCAATGCACACAAGGCCGATGCCATGATCTGTATCAGTAATTGCGATAAAATCACACCGGGCATGCTCATGGCGGCCATGCGGCTCAACATTCCTACCATCTTCGTATCGGGAGGCCCTATGGAAGCGGGGCAGCTCGATGGGAAAGGACTCGATTTAATCGATGCCATGGTCGAATCGGCCGACGAAACCATAAGCGACGAACAAGTACGCCGAGTAGAACATGCCGCATGCCCTACCTGCGGTTCCTGCTCGGGCATGTTTACCGCCAACTCCATGAACTGCCTCAACGAAGCCATCGGTCTGGCTCTTCCCGGAAACGGTACTGTCGTAGCGACCCATCGCAACAGGGAACGGTTATTCATACAAGCTGCCCGACAAATCGTGGAGAACTGCCGGGCTTATTACCAAGACGGTGATGAAAGTGTATTGCCCCGTAACATCGCTACTCGCGCGGCATTCCTCAATGCGATGACTCTCGATATTGCCATGGGGGGCTCTACCAACACGGTATTGCACCTGCTCGCCATAGCCCAAGAGGCCGGAGTAGACTTTACGATACAAGACATAGACACCCTGTCCCGCAAGTCGCCGGTGCTTTGTAAAGTAGCACCCAATTCGCACTATCACATACAAGACGTGAACCGTGCAGGAGGCATTCTCTCGATTCTCGCCATACTCGAAAAAGAGGGGCTGATAGACGCCTCTGTCCGTCGAGTAGATCGACTGTCCTTAACCGAAGCCATCGAACAGTATGCGATACGAAACGGAACATGTCCCCCCGAAGCGGAAAGGCTTTGGAAAAGCGCACCGGGCAACCGGTTCAACCTCGTGATGGGCTCTCAGGAAAACTATTACGACAAGCTCGATACCGACCGTTCGAAAGGGTGTATTCGCGATTTCGAACACGCTTATGTCAAAGACGGTGGACTGGCCGTACTTTTCGGTAATATCGCCCAAGACGGCTGTATCGTCAAAACGGCCGGAGTGGACGAAAACATTTTCCGCTTCAAGGGAAGAGCCAAAGTATTCGAATCGCAGGAAGAGGCTTGCGAAGGCATACTCGGCGGGAAAGTAGAGAGCGGAGACGTGGTCGTCATCATCTACGAGGGACCCAAAGGAGGCCCCGGCATGCAAGAGATGCTCTACCCTACCTCGTATATCAAATCGAAACACCTCGGCAAAGCCTGTGCCCTCATTACAGACGGGCGTTTCTCAGGAGGGACATCGGGACTTTCCATCGGACATATCTCGCCCGAAGCAGCTGCCGGCGGAAACATAGGATTAGTTCGGAACGGCGACCTCATCGAAATAGACATTCCCAACCGCAGCATCAACCTGCTTATCGAAGGAACAGAAATGGAACGTCGCAGAGCAGAAGAAAATACCCGGGGAAAAGAGGCATTCACCCCTCGACACAGAACACGAAACATATCGAAAGCCCTGCAAGCCTATGCAGCCTTAGTAAGCTCGGCCGATAAAGGCGCAGTACGAATTATCTAAGAAACAGAGTCCCAATTGTACAAAACGACTATGGCAACAGAGAAAATAAGCGGAGCGGAAGCGCTCATCAAATCGCTCATCGCAGAAAAGACAGAGTATATATTCGGATATCCGGGAGGAGCCATTATGCCCGTATTCGATGTTCTCTACGATTATCGAGACAAATTGAAACATATCCTCGTGAGACACGAACAAGGAGCTACACATGCCGCACAAGGGTACGCACGAGTATCGGGAAAGACCGGAGTCGTCATGGTCACCTCGGGTCCTGCCGCCACCAATATCATCACGGGGCTCTCGGATGCCATGATGGACAGTACGCCGCTCATCGTCATCACCGGGCAGGTCGCTTCTCCCCTATTGGGCTCGGACGCTTTTCAGGAAACCGATGTCGTAGGAATCACCCAGCCGGTGACCAAATGGAGTTACCAGATACGTCACAGCGAAGAAATAGCTTGGGCGGTAGCAAGAGCTTTTTACATCGCCGGGAACGGCCGTCCGGGTCCCGTGGTTCTCGACATTGCCAAAGATGCCCAAACGGGAATGACCGAATTCGACTACAACCCCTGTCAATTCATTCGCAGCTACAACCCTTATCCCAACATACAACCCGTCGAAATAGAGGAAGCCGCCCGGCTTATCAACCAGTCTCGCAAGCCGTTCATACTCGCCGGTCAGGGGGTAGTTATCTCCCATGCTGAAAAGGAATTGTCGGAACTGGCCGAAAAAGCCGATATACCAGTAGGTTGCACTCTGTTGGGATTATCGGCAATGCCGACCGACCACCCCCTATACAAAGGCATGTTAGGCATGCACGGCAGCATAGCCGCCAACATCAAGACCAACGAATGCGACCTGCTCATCGCCATCGGCATGCGGTTCGACGACCGAGTAACGGGCGACTTGAAACAATATGCCCGACAAGCCAAAGTAATTCATATAGACATCGACCCGTCGGAATTTAACAAAAACGTGAAGTGCGATGTATCAGTACTGGGTGATGCCCGTGCCGTATTGCAAAAGCTGAACGAAAAAATCGTTCCTGCCAAACACACCGAATGGATAGAATCTTTCTCGGTGTGTGAAATGGTGGAAAGAGAAAAGGTCATAGAACCGGAGATACACCCCCGGAAACCATTGATGAATATGGGAGAGGTCGCCCGAAAGGTATCCGAAGCCACAGGCAACGACAGTATTCTCGTGACCGACGTGGGACAAAACCAAATGCTATCGGCCCGATATTACCGGTTCAAAAGATCCCGCAGTATCGTTACCTCCGGCGGATTGGGCACTATGGGGTTCGGCCTTCCCGCCGCTATCGGAGCCAAGATAGGCAATCCCGACCGCACGGTCTGCTTTTTTACCGGAGACGGAGGACTGCAAATGACAATCGAAGAACTGGGCACAATCATGCAATATGGTATCGATGTGAAGATCATTATTCTCAATAATAATTTCTTGGGTATGGTAAAACAATGGCAAGACCTGTTCTTCGACCATCGCTACTCCGAAACCCCAATGCTGAATCCCGATTTTACGGGCGTGGCAGCAGCTTACGGCATAGCCGGCGAAAGGGTCGCCACCCGCGAAGAACTCGACTCTGCCATACGACGTATGCTCGACCACCGCGGAGCTTACCTGCTCGATGTACAAATAGACCCGGATTGCATGGTATTCCCGATGACTCCCGCCGGGAGCTGTGTAACCCATATCATGCTCAACGCCACTGAAAAATATTAAGACCGATATGACTCAACAGACATTATATACCGTAACCGTTTATTCTGAAAACCAAGTAGGATTACTGAATCAGATTTCGATTATCTTTACACGCCGACAGCTCAATATCGAGAGCCTGTCGGTATCGGGCTCGGCTATCGAAGGTGTACACAAATTTACCATCACGACATACAGCGACCGCGAAACGATGGAAAAACTGGTCAAGCAGATAGAAAAACGAATAGACGTATTACGCGCCTTCTTTTATACCGACGACGAAATCATTTTTCAAGAGGTCGCACTTTACAAGGTTCCTACCGACAAACTATTGGACGACAGGAGCATCGAAGATTTGATTCGCAAACACAATGCCCGCATTTTGGAAGTAAACCGCACATATACCGTCATCGAGAAATCGGGCCACCCCGACGAAACTCAATCTCTGTTCGAAGAACTGAGTCGATACGATGTCATGCAATTCGTCCGGTCGGGACGTGTCGCCATAACCAAATCGACCGTCGAGCACGTAAGCATATTCCTACAAGAACAACAATACCGACAAAACCAACTATGAAAGAAAAAGAAGAACAATCCAAACGACAAACAGAACCGGTCTACTCCAAAACTTATACCGTAGAGCCGGCCGAAGGAAACGGTCAACAGGAGTTGCCGCTCACCCTGCTCGCCAAACGAATACTCGAAGTGGCTACGTTACATGCCGAATCGTGGGGCGTGGGATATAGTACGCTCATCAAAAACCGGCAAGTATGGGTACTCTCCCGGCTCACCGTCGAAATGTACCGTTATCCGCTCATCAACGAGCATTATACTTTACAAACATGGATCGAAGGGTATAACAAGCATTTTTCATCGAGAAACTTCGCCATACTGGGAGAGGACGGCTCTCCCTGCGGATATGCCCGCACGATTTGGGTCGTTATCGATTTGGATAGTCGCACATCGGTAGATATAAGTCAGTTCGAATATATCGCCGAGAACATATCGGACAAAGCATGTCCCATCGAAAAGCAATCGAGAGTACGCGATGTACATGACGAAAATGCAGTAATCTATCCTGTGACTTATAACGATATAGATTTGAACCGACATGTCAACAGTGTGAAATACATCGAGCACGAACTCGACCTTTTCCCTTTCGAACGGTATGACAAACAACGTATCCGACGGTTCGAAATAAGCTATGCCAACGAAGCTCGATACGGTTCTACCCTGCAACTGCTGAAAGAGGAAGAAGCTCCGGATTATTTTACCTTAGAAATACGGGACGACCAAACCGTGTACTGCAAAGGAAGAATCATATTTGAAAACAGATAAAACCAATTTAATTAACCTCTAAACAAAAAAGAAAATGGCAATCATGAATTTTGGCGGTGTTGACGAAAATGTAGTCACCCGGGAAGAATTTCCATTGGAAAAGGCAAGAGAAATCCTCAAAGACGAAACCATCGCCGTTATCGGATACGGCGTACAAGGTCCCGGACAAAGTATGAACTTGCGGGACAACGGATTCAATGTCATCGTCGGGCAAAGAAAAGGCTCGAAGACATGGGATAAAGCGGTGGCCGACGGCTGGGTTCCCGGCGAAACGCTTTTCGAAATCGAAGAGGCTTGCCAGCGTGGAACAATTATCGAATACCTTCTTTCCGACGCAGCTCAAATAGAGGTATGGCCCAAAGTGAAAAAACATCTTACCGCCGGTAAAACGCTTTATTTTTCTCATGGATTCGCCATCACCTACAAAGAGCGCACGGGTATCGTTCCTCCTGCCGATGTCGATGTAGTACTGGTTGCGCCCAAAGGTTCGGGAACCAGTTTACGGCGCATGTTCTTGCAAGGTCGGGGGCTCAATTCGAGCTATGCTATTTTCCAAGATGCGACTGGGCACGCCAAAGAGAAAGTTATAGCTCTCGGTATCGGAGTCGGTTCGGGATACCTTTTTGAAACTACTTTCAAACGCGAAGTTTATTCCGACCTTACCGGAGAACGGGGAACTCTCATGGGAGCCATTCAAGGTATTTTCGCCGCACAATACGACACACTGCGCGCACACGGACACAGCCCTTCGGAAGCATTCAACGAAACGGTCGAAGAGCTTACCCAATCACTGATGCCTCTTGTCGCCGAAAACGGTATGGATTGGATGTATGCCAACTGCTCGACAACAGCCCAGCGAGGAGCTCTCGACTGGTGGAAAAAGTTTCGTGATGCTACCAAACCCGTATTCGAAGAACTGTATGAAGAGGTAGCCAAAGGGAACGAAGCTCAACGCTCTATCGACACGAACAGTAAAGAGGGATATCGCGATGGACTGAACAAAGAGTTGAAAGAGTTGCGAGAAAGCGAGATGTGGCAAGCCGGTGTGACCGTTCGAAAATTACGCCCCGAAAATAACTAACCGGCAAATAGATTACCATATAGAAAAGAGATTATCCCAACGAGTGGGATAATCTCTTTTCTTATACCCGAACGTATAGAATAAATAACCATAAACCTCGAAACTTTTTCTTCGATAAATTGTATTGACAATACCGGGAATTTCCGGGAAATAAAAATATATCGGAATATGAAATCCTACGAAACCCTGACTGTCGGCCAAATTGTCGCCGACAAATACGAAGCAGCGAATGTATTTGAAAAATACGGTATCGACTACTGTTGCCACGGTTCCACACCGTTGCTCGAAGCCTGTAAAAATGCAAATGTAGAACTCGACCAAGTCCAAAAAGAACTCGAAAATACTCCATCGTCTGCTTACGGAAACATCGATTTTACCAATTGGCCTATCGATTTACTCATAGACTATATTCTCAAAATCCACCACCGCAACATTCGCTCGCACGGGCCAGAATTATTACATCTCTTGGACAAAGTTTGTAATGTCCACGGAGACCGCCACCCGGAACTATACAAAATACGTACTCTCTTTCACGACTCGCTCGAAAGCCTTTACAGCCATCTCGACAAAGAAGAACTGGTTTTATTCCCTTATATCTACGAAATGTTTAAGGCCAGAGAAGAGCACAAACATTTACCCGATTTCCATTGCGGTTCGATCGAAGCTCCCATCTCGGTAATGTTGTCGGAACACGAGGCTGAGGGAGAACGATTCCAGCATATCAACCGATTAACCCAAAACTACACAGTCCCCAAAGATGCTTGCAACAGTTACCGATTGGCTTTCGACAGATTGAAATCTTTTGAAAAAGCCCTACACCAACACATTCACCTCGAAAACAATATAGTCTTTCCACGAGCTATTGAAATGGAAAAAGAATTAAGGAAATAGGTAACCATGCAAATCAATATAAAACGGGTATACGATCCTCCAAAAGTATCGGACGGCTATCGTATATTAATAGATCGCTTATGGCCCAGAGGCACGAAAAAAGAGGCTCTGAAATATGATATCTGGGAGAAGAACATTGCTCCTTCTCCCGCATTACGCCGATGGTTCCATGAGAATCCGCAAGAGCATTGGGAGGGATTCGTATCGCTATATTCAAAAGAGTTGGAAAACTCCGCCTCTGTAAAAGATTTCGTCGAAAAAATAAAGAGCCACGATCGAATAACATTATTGTATGCCTCAAAAGATGCCACCCACAATCATGCTTCAGTACTAAGACAGTTTCTACAAAATCATCTACACTAATTGCCGCATAAACTACCTGCGCCACTACTAAAAAGAACGATGGAGAACGAAGTTGTCACTTGCCGATCGTATATAAAAGTAGTATGTTTCCAGTATTCTTTCCCATAAAATAAAACGGGAAAAATCCGAAACTATCATAAATAACGAAGGGGAGCAATGCTCCCCTTCGTTATTTATCGACGACGCTGTTGTTTGTTTCGTTGCTTCTGTTGTTCTCTCAACGCAGCCTGCTGCTGGCGTTGCGCTTCTTCCAACCGAGCCATGAAACCGCTCTTCTTGCGAGGTTTCTTTTGATTCTCTTTCAACTCGGCAAGAACTTTCTCCTCATTGATACACTTACGGAATACATAGGTTTGAATAATCGTAATCAACAACGACAAGAAATAATAATAACTCAACCCGGCCGAATAATTATTAAAGAATACCAAGAACATGACGGGCATCAGATACATCATGAACTTCATACCCGGCATCTGTTGTTGTCCGGCGGTATTCTGCATATTGATTTTGGTGTATATCAAGTTGGTAATAGTCATCAACAAACAGAAAAGGCTGATGTGATTACCAAAATAGGGCGTTATCAACGGTATATAAGTATCCCAACTTACGATCGCATCATAGGTCGACAAATCTTTCGCCCACAAGAACGATTCACCCCGAAGCTCGATAGAAGACGGGAAGAAGGTGAACATCGCAATAAGAATAGGCATTTGTAAAAGTAACGGCAAACACCCGCCCATAGGATTCACTCCCGCCTTGCTGTACAGATCCATTGTCAAACGCTGACGCTCCATCACTTTATCCTGCCCCGGATACTTATCATTAATCTCCTTAATTTGAGGGGCTAAAACCCGCATACGAGCCTGCGACTTATAAGATTTATACGTGAAGGGGAATAAAACGAGCTTTATAAATATCGTCAACAACAAAATGATAACGCCATAATTGCTGAAAAATTTACCCAAGAAGGTGAATACCGGTATAACGATGAGCGTATTTATCCAACGGAAAAACTTATATCCCAGTGGAACGAGCTTATCCAAATCGAGTGTCTGGTCTCCCGAAAGATCGTCGTCATAAGAGGACAATAACGGATAAGAATTCGGTCCGAGAAAAATATTGAATCCGGCAACCTGCGGCTCTTTCGAATCATAATCTATCGTACTCTCGGCATGAAACTGTTTCAAATATCTATCTTCTTCCAAAGACCGAGAGGTAAAAATTCCGTCGTTAAATTTTCCATCGGCAATAAAAGCAGTAGAGAAGAACTGGTTTTTAAACCCAATCCATTTAAGGCTCGTAGTCGCTTTCTCTTCATCGTTACCCGACTCGCTCAAATGCTCTACATCGTCTCCTGCAAATTTATAATACAAGGCACTATTTCTCTCCTCAAACATACGTCCTTGTTCTTGACGGCGCATTTTCTGGTCCCAAATAAAATCCCAATAAACAGCGCTCGACGGAATTACCCGATCCATATCTTTCTGCCAGATATCCATTTTCAACATATAGCTGTCTTCCGGCAAAGAATATCGAATGCCCATCTGACTTCCATTGGCAAGCTGCAATGTCATATTTACAGCATTACCATCGATTTCGGGAGTAAAATATAAATCGCGTGTATCGATCACGCGCGCATTCGTACGAATAATGAATCCATAATCGTTTTCGTCTCCGGTAAACAGAGTCACATTCGTGGAATCATAGGCCATGTAATCATTCAAAACAGCCTCATAAAGACGACCTCCTTTATTAGAAAACTTCAATGTCACCTTATTATTGGACAAAGTAGTAAATTCTTCCGAACCTTCGGCACAAGGAGCGAACTCGCCGAAACGCGCTATCAAACCTGCATTTTTTAATGAATCGGCAACTTCTCCCGAAACGGTATCGGTCGAAACGGGTGTTTCTGCCAAAGCGGCCTCGGCCATACGTTCCGCTTCCACAGCGGCAATCGAATCGTTATACCGACGTTGTGCCTCCAATTGTTCGGGTGTAGGCTGCATCCACCAAGAGAAAAGCAGCACAACTACGACCATCAATACAAGACCTAAAATCGTGTTTTTATCCATTCTTCAATTTTGAGATTACTAAATTATTTTTTTGAAATCGCAGCTTTAATAAAGTCAACGAAAAGGGGATTCGGATTAAGAACCGTACTATTGTACTCGGGGTGATATTGTACTCCCACATACCAACGCAAAGACGGAACCTCGACTACTTCGACCAAATGGGTTTCGGGATTCTCGCCCACGCAACGCATTCCGGCATCTTCAAAAGCTTTACGATACTCATTGTTAAATTCGAAACGATGGCGATGCCGTTCGCGAATATGGGTCGTTCCATAAGCCTTAGCAGCAATAGAGTCTTCGGCCAATATACAGTCATAGGCGCCTAAACGCATCGTCCCACCCATATTGGTTATGCTTTTCTGCTCCTCCATCAAGTCTATCACATTATGCTTGGTCGTCACGTCCATTTCGGTAGAGTTAGCATCGGTATATCCCAACACATCGCGGGCATACTCGATCACCATGCATTGCATGCCCAAACATACGCCAAATGTCGGAATATCGTGTTCACGAGCATATTTCAAAGCGATGAATTTTCCTTCGATACCTCTCTGCCCAAATCCCGGAGCAATCAACACGCCATCTAAAGAAGAAAGCATAGCGTCCACATTTCCGCTATTTAATTTCTCGGAATGAATATATTGCAAATCGAGTTTGCGATCGTTATAGGTCGCCGCCTGAAACAACGATTCGTTGATAGATTTATAGGCATCGGGAAGTTCTACATATTTGCCGACCAATCCGATACGTACGGTCTTAGTCGCATTTTTCATGCGATGCAAGAAATTCAACCACGGCTCCAAATGAGGTTCTCCGTTTATGGGTAAACCGGTTTTCGTCAATACGATTTCATCTAAATGCTGTTGATGCATTTTCAAAGGGACTTCGTATATAGACGGAACATCTATCGACTGAATCACTGCCGCAGGATCTACATTGCAAAACAATGCCACCTTCTTACGTAAAGCAAGAGATAACTCGTACTCGGTACGCAATACCAATATATCGGGTTGGATACCTACCTCCTGCAATTGTTTTACCGAATGTTGGGTCGGTTTGGTTTTCAATTCCTTAGCGGCAGCAATATAAGGTACATAGGTCAAATGAATACATACACAATTTTTCCCCATTTCCCAACGCAACTGACGTACGCTTTCGAGATAGGGCAAAGACTCGATATCCCCGACCGTTCCCCCGATTTCCGTGATTACGAAATCGAATTGGTTCTTCGATCCTAAAAGTTTGATGTTACGTTTAATCTCATCTGTAACATGCGGAATAACCTGCACCGTCTTTCCCAAATAATCGCCCCGTCGCTCCTTATCTATCACATTTTGATAAATACGTCCTGTTGTAATATTATTGGCGCGAGTGGTAGGAGTATTGGTGAATCGCTCGTAGTGCCCCAAGTCAAGGTCGGCTTCGTGTCCATCGACCGTCACATAACATTCTCCATGCTCATAAGGGTTCAATGTTCCGGGATCTATATTGATGTAGGGATCGAACTTTTGGATAGTCACTCTATAACCTCTTGCCAAAAGCAATCGAGCCAACGAAGCCGAAATAATACCTTTACCTAACGATGAGGTCACCCCCCCCGTAACGAATATATACTTAGTCTCCACGATAAAATATGGTTTATGTGTTACATTTACAAGGTGCAAAATTAGGAAAAATAATCCACAATCTATCGCAACATTCAACAGAATTATCACTTTTCATTTGCCATGGAGAGAAAAGCCCATAACAGATAGAAACGCTTTACAATTTTTACCCAAAAGAAAGACTATCGGTAAACGATTTGTATCAAATAATCACTATCTTTGCAAATCGATGCGAAAATAGGCTACGCCTTGCCATAATCGAATAAACCTATTTCTACTCTCTACTTGTTGCACTATCTTAAAAAATACAAACATATACTCTTATGAACTCACGAATTACAGCTATTCTCATAGGTCTTCTTTCTGTAACCGGAGTATTCGCAACGACTGTCATAGAACAGAACGATAGTATAACGAACGAAATCGTATCTGACAGTATAACAATGGCCATGCCATCAGATTCTATAACCATACAGGTTACCGATACCGACTCGATCGCTCGCCAGCAAGAGGCCGACAAGAATTTACTTTCATTATTGGAAACAGACTCAACCGAACAGATTTTACCGGTTATCAAAATGTTGCGTATGCTCGAATATGCCGACAGCATAAGAGCTATGCAAGGGTCGGGCGAAATACCTGTCAACCCACTTTTCTTACCTATCGTGTTCGAAAAACAGATGTCTACTCCTTTTCAACATTTACCCTCGGCCGAAAAATGCCCATTCAAACCAAAGTCTCTTTCGGTGGACGATAAATGGTTACAAGACGAGATTCAAGCCGAAAAGACCCGAAATCTAGCACAGAACTATGTAATCGTCAATTACCCGAAACTTATACATTACAATACAGACAATCTACCGGAAGTGCCTAAACAATACGTGATCGAAAACGATCCGGCCAAACATATTCTCTCTATCAAAGAAAAGCCGCTGATTATAAAAAATGACGTGGGAAAAGAAAAAATCAAACTAAAACGATGGATAATCAATTTCCAATCGTCCATACAATTTTCCCAAGTCTATGTTTCGGAGAATTGGTATCAAGGAGGGACGAGCAATGTCAATCTGCTAAGCGATCAACAATTCTCTATCAAATATAACGATCCCAAAGAGCAACGCATCTTATTCGAGAATTTAGTACAATGGAGATTGAACATCAACAGTGCCCCGGAAGACACATTGCATTCTGTAAAAATCAGTGAAGATTTATTCCAGATAAACTCGAAATTCGGTCTTAAAGCCTACAACAAATGGTACTACACTGCTACCATGAATTTCAAGACACAATTTTTCACTAGTTATGCCACTAATTCCAACAACAAGGTGGCTGCATTTCTATCTCCTGCCGAGTTGAATTTGGGTTTAGGTATGTCTTATCAATATAAAAACGATAAAAAACATTTCGAGACATCAATATCGCTCTCTCCGCTTTCCTACAACTTGCAATTCATCGTTAACGACGACATGGATGCGGCCAGCTTTGGAATCAAATCGGGAAAAAGCATGAATCAATACGGTTCCTCCTTCGAAGGGCGCATCAAATGGGAATTCTATCACAACATGGTTTGGAGTTGCAGGCTGTTTTATTTCACCAACTATGATCATGTACAAGGGGATATGGAAAATACATTCGACTTTATCCTCAACCGTTTCTTCTCTACTCGTTTGTTTGTTCATCTGCGATATGACGATGCTCGCGCGCTGAACAAAGACTTCGGACACTTCCAACTGAAAGAATTACTAAGTTTCGGATTCAACTATAAATTCTAATGAGAATCAAACTCATAGTTTTACTATGCATCGGTATACTCTGTTCCTCATCGATAAAAGATGAGGAAGGGCGTTATGAAAGTAAGCCTCCTTATCGTAGTTTCATTCTTGAAAATTATACCGAAGAAAGTGCCAAACATTATTTCGATACAGCTCCAATCGACAGTTGGGAAGGTATTTGGCTCCTGACAGAAAATGGAGAAAGAGTTGCTATCGAACGGTTTAAAGACATTCGATTTTCCGAAATCTTTACACACCGAATCGTTAAATTGGATTCGTCGGTCCGCAGTGAAATTCCCGTCGGAACTATTTTAGGGTACTTAACTCGCGGAGTAAATCCTAACACTTGTTTCATCTGGCTCTATAAACATAAACTGACAGGTGCAATACTTTACGCCCCCAAAAGGTTTTCGGCCAGACTGACTTCTGACCTCAACGGCATTTTATTCTCAGGAAACAGCGCTAAAAAATTAGAAGACTTATTCGATCCCCGGTCGGGATTCATTAAATTATATCCCAAGCAAATCTCGGAGGATTCTGAAAATCGGGAAATCCGATATCTGTAAATTCAGAACTTTCGGAAAACAAAGCGTTCATCTTCACCCCGGGTCAAAATCATTTTGGAAGAGGTAAGTTTCTCAATGTAAAAAGTATATTCCTCGTTCATTTTCAACTTGAAAACAGGAGGTAGTTCTGCGTCAAACCAAGAAGGCTCCATTATTTTAAATTTCAGTATGTCATCTTCGCGAACATAACTCCCGAAATAATCGTCTGTTCTATTTTCTATTCCCCCCCGATGAACCAATTGTAACTTTATGACGCTACTCTGAAAATTATAGTAAAGACTATCGTGTGGGGTCATTGTACCATTTTCCCACATCTCAATCAATTGCCATTTCCCGAAAAGAGGGCCTATATCCCCATCATTATGAGTACAAGAGGTGACAACAATCCCCAAAAACAATCCTATTAAAATACGGCGAATCATCATCTTGTTCTTCATTTTCCAATTGTTAAAATTCCACTTTTCCTGATACCGATAGCAATACCCCATTTATCTCCATATAACTCGCCCAAATCTCCGGCCAAAGAAGCGGAAAACGACCACCCCGAAAGTTTTATCGGAGAATAAACACATTCTATCAGCCCCGACATATCGTGTTGAGTATCGGCTAACGGAAAGAAAGCCGTTCCCCAAGAGGTTCGGTACGACGCTAATATTTTATATTTCCATTCAGGAGCGATATAACCCGCTACCCCCAAGTGTACTCCCCGTATCCTGCTATGCTTGTATCTCATATAACCATCGGTATTATACAACAAAGACTTAGCCATTGCCGTGCCATTGGAAAGTCCGTAATGCGCCCAGCCGTTATAGAAATAGTTATTGTAGTAATCATCGGCTCCCGTAGCTTCTATATCCAATTTAGGATCACTATGATCACTCGGACACCAATTCAAAGGCCCACTTTGATTGGTCATATCCAAATATTCTAAAACAACATTCGACAGCCAGTTTTTCTTACCGCTCTTATATTCAAGCCCCCATAGACCGTCCCAACCATTGAACTTCCCCATTCCCGATGCATCATCGTAATACCATTCGAAGTAACCTCTTACAGAAGAATTGTTTTTGAACCTGTATTCCGCCGATAAATTCCATTGTCCCACATGGTTTCCATAATAGTATGCCTGATCGCCTTTATTGGACTGACCATCACCAGACGACGGAAACAAGATTTTAAAAAAATCTTTCAAGCGTGTCGGACTTTTCATCGTGAGAGAATCTATCAAAACGCCCTTTTCATAATACCGTTTTGTGCCCCCGAACTGCGCTGCCAGTTCGGCTCCGATCGTTACGACAAAGGGTTTGTCGGGATTGGAACGAAACGAAATGGATTTATGGTGATATAAAGCATCGGTCGTAATATACTGATTATAATAATTGTAATGATCCCTTAAAAAATCGTTGTCCATAAACTTTCCATACGCGAGTTCACCCTTAATCTGTACCCAGCCTTTCGTAAACGGAATATCTACAAAATCGATAAATCCGGCTCTAACTTGGGGTATAGGCCGTGCATTACCCGACCAGACCAACCCGCCGGAACTCAACTCGAAATTTACTACTTCATCGGTAAGTTCCCGACAACCTGCCGATATAAAAATCATGCGGTATTTCATGCCTATATAGGCTTGTTGTATGAGGAAAGACGACACGCCCGGATTATACGTTTTCAGGTTTCCGTCCGAATAATAGGATACCGGAGATGTAGAAGACATCAATCCAACCAAATCGATACCGAACTCATAGGAAAACCGTTTGTTCATCTCCAAGCCTTTAAAAACCGAGGCTCGCAAATATCCGCTTTTACTGTGTGTTACCAGCCCATGCTTATTGGCAGACAAATAATACGGTGCAAAAATCCCGTTTCCGGCATTTCCGACCATCGACAAAGAATAGTAATCTGTCGAATGTTGGGCAAAAAGCCCGAATAAATTTCCGATAGATAAACAGAAAACGACTAATAATCCTACTCTCAAACGATGATACATAATGTATGAATATTATTGATAATCGAGACAAAAATAATATATAAAGCACTACGGCACAACTCCCCTCTCTTTATTTAACAAAAAAGGGAAATAAAGTGTATGAATATACATTTATTCCCCCTTTATACCGAGATTAACCTTTTTAGAAAGAGACCCCTAAACGGAACCCTATATTGTTGCGACCATCGATATCATAGGTCAATACTTTACTCTTATTAGTAGCATAATTATAATACAAAGCTACGTGGAAACCATAACGGACACTCGGATTCGGGAAAATACTCACTCCGATTTCGGGAGACACGGTAAAACCCCATGTATCATCATAAATCTCCCAAGCCTGCAAATAAGAAGACATGCGACTATAATTGGCGCCCAATTTCACCGTTGCATAAGGTTCTAAAATTCCGTCGGTCGTAAAGCGATATTTTGCCAACAGACCAAAGGGTAATTGAAACAACGAATGTTGCTGGTCGGTCGTAAGAGCCGAATTGCTCTTTAACATCAAAGTCTGCCTGTCTATATATTTATTATTCGTGTGATAAGAAATAAAAGCTCCAATAGCCATTTTAGGCATTACATAATAACCACCTTCAAAATTCATACCCCATCCACTGGCTTTATCGGCATAACTGTTCCCAACAGGAGCGTTAAACTGCCAATCGACATTAAAATAAGTACTCGAAACGGCTTGTGCGTTTCCCCGGGTCGACACGGCTACCATACAAGTAGCGACTACCACCCATAACGATATGTGTTTAATAGTTTTCATAATTCGTTTTCTTTTTATTAATATACAAAATGGGGTAGCCCGTTATTTATTCGTCAAGTAAGGAGACTGAACAAACGACTGGTCTATCGCTTGGATTATTAAATTTCTATTTAATCTAGGGGAGCCGCTCTTCAATCCGGCCATATAGGAATCCCAAAGAATCGTTAGCCGTCGATTGCTACTGTTTTTATTCGTTAAGTCGACTAACTCGGCCAAAAATGAATTCACACTATAACTATATACTACGGGATAGGGATAATACCAACTGTTCCAATATGATCCCCAATATCCGGGTCCCCAATATCCGGGATATCCCCACCACCAATAGTCATTGGGATAATCGACGAAATAACGTACGTCTTCAATATAGCTTACCTGTAACCCTAAATCGGCATCTTCTTTCGAATCGACCAATGTGAATCCCCGAGCAGCCATATTATCGGCAAATGTTTCGAGAATATAATCGGCATCTTCATTTGTCCAATAGGTCGCTTTTTCATTATTCGTAATGAGTAAGACACTATCCGGCATATAATAGGTAAGATATTCGCCGAAGTCGGCCGATTTATCATAATCGGTAAACACCACATAATCATCATCCAGCTTGGAAAGGCTGGGCTCTTTTTGGCATGCAGCTAATACCGCTACGACAAAAAGAATTGGGATTAGTTTTTTCATATCAGTTTTGTTTTGATTGTTATGTAATAACACCATTGTTATACTCCAAAAACAAAACCGACAAAAGATAGTTCGAAAATAGCGGAAATTTTTATCGAAGGAATATTTTTTATTATCGGGGTTTCTTAGCTAACCGATATACAGAATCTACCTGAGACGCAATATAGTCCCAATTATAAGGAGATAAATCATAATGACGTTCTTCCATTTCTCCCTCTAATTTACAAGATAATTTCTCTTCCAACGAGCCGATGTTCCCCGTAACGAAAAAATCGGAGGCATCGAGGCTGGCAAGCCTATTCGCCGGAATGTCGCTGACCAATACCGGCAACCGATAACTCAACGCTTCGAGCAGCACAATGGGCAATCCTTCATGAAAAGATGGAAGGACAAACAAACGCGCATGGGAAAAGAGCTCATTCAATTTAGCCCCCCTTACGAAGCCTGTGAGAACGACATGGTGTTCTTCTGCCAGCCGTTTTAAAGAGACAGAATAATGATCTTCATGGTCGGCATCACCAGCTATGACCAATTTGCAGTTCGAATCGGAAATACGAGCAAATGCTTTTATGAGTAAATCGAATCCTTTCTCCTCCACAAAACGTCCTACGGCCAAAACATATCGTCGAGGTGTCAACCCCAACGACCGAATATAACTGTCGTTTTTTGCCGGCACAGGCTTATTTACGCCATTATAAATCAAGTGCGCGTCCGTGCGATCATACTTTTCACGTAAAATATTATCTATCACAGTAGAAATTACAATCACTTCGTTGGCATAATTCGCCCCCATTCGTTCGCCCCATCTGAGCACAGACTTAGCTGTCTTATTCCACTTCTGCCTATCATAATCGGGACCGTGATGAGTCATCACCACTCGTAATCCCAACAATCGGGCCAACGGGGTTAACAAAGCCGGGCCGATAGCATGGATATGTAAAACGTCAGCATCGACCCAACGAGCATAAATAATCGCTAAAAAAGTGTGAACAATGGCTTCTATACTTTTTCTGCGGGGAGCATAAATATCTTTTAAATGAACGCCTTTATACTCCTTAATCTTATTTTGGGGAGTGACGTAACACGAACGACGAACAACCGTCACATCATGTCCCATAGCAGCTAATCGGGGATATAATTCCTCACAGTGTGTTTCCACACCTCCCTGAATATCGGGGATACCACGAGTACCGACTACAACTATCTTCATCGCAACACTCCCCTCCCCCGTTTACTCACGTCCTAAATTCCCCTGCATGGGATCTTGCCCCACGTCGTACCATTTCTTATCCAGACAAACAGGTTTCCCTAAAAGAGAACGTAATTTATTCTTGATAATCCACCCCATGGGGTGACGGGCATAAGCAAATTTCTTCATAACCGGAGAGACCGTGCCGACCATCCAACAATTCTTCGGACATTTGCGTACTAAACTACGCACATGTTGGGCTTGTTCGCTGTTCCAAATATCCGAAAAAGAGTTCGCCTGTCGAATGTTTCCCATACTCTCTTTCCAATACTTAGCTTCCAACCCATTACAAGGATAAACTTCGCCATAAGGATCTATGAAACAATTCATCAAACCTGCTTCACACGGCAACATACGGCGATTTCCTTCGATATAGTTTATCAATCCCATATTAAAAAATGCCCGTGCCCATGATTTGGGGTGTTTTTCCCTCATTTGCATATTGATCAGCTCGGCAAAGTTACCACAAACGGTATCGCGATTGGTAATCACATTGTCATCTTTGTGAAAATAATACGAATTATGAAACGCAGCGGTAGCGAACTCCATATTCAAGGCTTTGGAAAGACGATATAGGGAAAGCATATCTTCGGAATTATTATTCGACACCGTTATACCGAACCCAATATCCTTCACCCCCATTTCCCTAAGTGACAAGAGAGTCCTCAACCCTTTATCAAAACCTCCGGCTCTTCCCCGTAATTCATCATTCTTTTGAGATAAGCCCTCGATACTGATACGTATTCCTATTTTAGGGAATTTTCTCGCCAACTCCAATACTCGCTCCTCGAACCACCCCGACGTGGAAATAACAACTCTGGGGGCTTTTCGAAAAGCGACCTCCACAATCTTATCTAAATCTTCACGAATAAAAGGTTCTCCCCCTGTTATATTGATAAATTTCACATGCGGCAAAATCTCCAATTCTTCCGGTTGAATTTCCAGCCGCGGGTCTGTCGGATTTTTCCAGATATTACACATCTTACACTGCATGGGACAGCGATAAGTGGTAATAATGCTTATATCGGTAGGCGCAAAAACTTTCATTTCTTACAAATATTATGCAAAGATAAACCTTTTTCACCGGTCTATCAAAAATTTTATATATCGAACATCTTGTTTTCACAAGTCATACACACTCTTCAATTCCGCCCAATATCGTTCCTCCGAGAATCGTTTTTGGGCTCGTCGTGCAATACCTTGTGTATCCACGTTGTCCTTAGACATCATAGAAACAATAGCCGAGGCTAATTCTTCCTTATCTCCCATGCGGAACAACATACCATCGCCCTCACGTATCAGTTCCGGTATTCCACCGACTTCGGCTCCGATAACCGGCGTTCCCATACACAAAGACTCTATCACACTTAATGGATTATTTTCATACCAAATGGAAGGGACTACCATCGTCTGCGCATGTTTCACCAATCGTACTATCTCCATAGACGAAAGGTGTCCTAAAAAAATGACATTTCCCGAACTATATTTTGCCTGTAACTCATTCAGCAACGGCCCATCTCCCGCAATATAAAGAGGGAATGGCAAAGACTCTGCCACTTCGAGCAACATGCGTACACCTTTTTCCTCGGACAAACGACCTACATAGCAATAGTAGCGCGACTTTTCCCTTTCATTTATCTCTGTCGAATGAAAAAAATCCAATTTATCCCGTTCTATAAAATTACAAATTACGGATAATTTCGTGTAATCATAACCGCAAGCTCTCATCTTCTGTGCCATAAAAGAACTAGGGCAAACAAAAGTATCAACCCAGCGTTGCAGTTTTTTCCGATCCCACCATAAGGCTTCTCCATAAGCCAATGCGCTGGCTATCCGGCTTCCTTTCATACATTTCCGACGAAATACTTGAAAACGATCGGTAAAGCAGGCTTCACAAATTTTCCCTTGACAAAGGCAGTTATACGACGGACATAACAATTTATAATCGTGCAGCGTCCAAACAGTACGACAGCCATATTCTTTCGCCAATTTTACGACAACCGGAGAAAGATAAGAATGAATATTGTGAAAATGGACTATGTCAGGACGAAAATCATTCAATATCTTCTTAAACGATTTTTTTATATCTCCTAATCCAAAGATACGGCAAGTCGCTCTTGTTTTATTTTTAAGTCCATCGGAAAATGAAATTTCCGATGCAAAATAGCCCGACATTTCACTGGGCAAATTCTGAGAATAAACCATAGAATACACGGCCACTTCATATCCGAGACGACGTAACAAGGCTTCGAGATTGATCATACAAATACAATCTCCCCCTCTCGGATAGTAAAATTTATTTACCAAAAGGATACGTGGCATTCGCTTCATGGGTCGTGTTCAGGTTATTTAAATATTCGGGACGTAAATTTATTTTTTATCCATACCCATTTATACAATAAAATGGGACAGACTATTCCCGTTCCTACTATAAATAACGTAACGAACACAAATTCTATTATATTTCCGCCCGACAATATATATGTTAAAATTGACTTTACCACACCCATAAATAAAGTGTGAAACAAATATATAGTCATGGACATAGTTCCTATATACTTCAACCATTCTACAAATGAGACAGTTAAACGAGATAATGACTTGGATATGCCCAGAATCATAAAACTACCGGTGATACCGAGGAGGACGGCCAAAGTTTCGTTCCAAAATTTATCGGGAATAAATTCATATATGATCGAGAAGCCGATCGTAATTACAATCCAAAGAATAGAATACCGGTATATCGCTTGCTCTATCCATGATTTTCGGGCCACCCACATTCCTGATACAAAGAAAATCGAATTCAAACAAAACTGTTCAATACAAAAATATTCAGGAGCCGTATCCCAAAAAGCGAGCCCCAGCGAAAGAAGAGACAATAGTACCAAGCGATTCCCTGCCTTGAAAACCGGGGCGATACAAAATATTAAAAACAAAACATAAACGAACCATAAAAAATACCCGGCTTCCGGCAAATAGAACACTCGATATAAAGCTCTTATCGAAACCGGGTGATCGACTTGCATAAACCCGTCGACCAGTATTTTAATCCCTATAATTGTCCAAGAGAGAATAAAATAGGGAAACATCAATCGCTCGAACTTCGAGCGTACAAACCGCCAATAACCTACCTTTTTTATAGAACGCTCATAAAAAAAACCAGCGATCATGAAAAAAAGAGGCATGTGGAAATGATAGACAAAACTTACAAATCCGATATACCACGAAGGAGCGGTATCGGGAATATAATGCCCGATAACGACCAATACAATCCCTATTCCCTTTGCTATATCGAACGTTATATCCCGAATCTTTCCCATCAGCTATTATATTTCGAAGCCTTCTCAAACGAATCTATAATTCGTCGAGCGACTGCATCGACAGTAATTAAAGAAGCATATTCCCTGCAATTTTCCACATACTCGTCATTTCGCTCTATCATTCGAGCTATATCGTCCTCGTTCCAGTCATTTTTAGCGATTCCTAACTTTCTCTTCTCTACTATCTCACTATCAAACGGCACACGATTCGTAACCACCGGCGTTGCCATCGCCACAGATTCCATAATTGCCAGCATATTCAACTCTCGCAGAGAATCGAACAAAGAAGCCTTCGAATCCCGATAATACCGAAACAATTCTTTATGAGGCAGTTTCCCCAATAGGACGATTTGCCGCTCTCGCCCCATTTCTTTTATTTGTCGGTCATACTCTTCTCTCAACACGCCATCACCGGCTATATACAATATGTAATCTCTGTATTGAGGATATTTTGAAAGAAAAGCATCGAACTTACGAATAACAGATATGACATTCTTTTCCCAAAATAAACGTCCGACAGTCAAGAACTGGCACTTTTTATTCGACATCTCTTTCTCCAATGTCACTACTACCCCATGTCCTATGGGGGCGCCGACGCGAGGCATATATCGCCGAATGAACCTCTGCGAGACATACGACCGAGGTATGATCCAAGCCTTACGCATAAAACAGCGAGCTATTATATTATACCAAATGCGAGAAGGCCAAGTTTTCATCTTGCGATTGTGAGCTCCTAATTCCTGCCAAATTACAGTTTTACGAGGGACAACGAGCGAAGCGAACAATGACGGTATAGAAAAAGTCTCACTTGCTAAAACCATATCGACATCACCTTTTCTTTGCTGTAAGTACCTCCATACTCCCGGTAAAAAGGGAAGTACACTCGGTTGAAATATTTTTCGTCCAATCGACTTCAAAAAGACGACTTCAAAATCATACGTCTCCTCTCTCTCAGGTGCATAATCGGCTGCCGCTATCAATGTGACAGCATGCCCGGCTCGATGATAAGCCAAACACAAATCATAGATCATCGTCTCTTTTATAGTAGTTACATGTGGTATAACTCCTTTTTCATGAGTAAAAAGAATGGGATTGATAACTATGATTTTCATACGTAAAGTCTATTTATTACCGCAAAGATAGTACAAACGAAAGCAGAAACAAATAAATTTGTCCCTGCCAAGTGTAACCTTTTTTCGCAACATGCCGTAAGTCTTCGTATAAATAAGATTACCAACGAACTCGTTTATTTATGCCAAAATTTTATTCAATTAAACAGGGCTTTTATCTTCATTTGTAATTCCTGCCGAATCGATCTCGGTTGAATACAATAGCTAAGAATCACAACCACTGTAATATAAATGATTTGCAATATAATCGAATCTACCCTATAAAATACTATCGCCCCTCCTATCAAGAACAAAATCGGATAAATGATTTCCAGCGATACCTTCACCGGAAAAAATTTCCACGTATCGATTATCCGGAAACCAAGCATAAACAGATAAGAAAGAATGGACGAAAGGACAATTCCCCAAATACCCATAAAACGAATGAAAACATAATTCATGATTAAATTCAATCCCGTTGTAGTAATCACTCCCGGCAGATTTCTCACGGTCTGCTTCGAACATTGATAGCCCAAATCGTAAAACGATGCCAATGCAAAACAAATTACCGAGATAAACATCGGATATAAATATTGCAAACTCTCTAAATAACGAGAATCCACCAGCCATGAATAATTGATTTTCAGCACGAAAACAAAAATCAGCGCTAAAACGGACAATATGAGAATATATGTATTGAATATTCTGGAAAAGAACTTCGACCGGTCTGCCGCCCCGTACTGTTTAATAGCAGTCTCTTGCCATGCTTGATATACGATCACCGAAAATGTCTCTAATATAGTAGAGAATTTCATGGCTACCGCAAATATACCATTGGCCTCCAAACCTAAGAAATGTTCTATAAACAATCGACTGGAACTTCCCAAAAGCCACCAGCAAACAGCATTCGGCAACAAAGGCAAAGAATATTTCAACAGAGCTCTATTCAGAGACTTATCTCTAAAACTAACGATAAAATAGCGTTTAAATACTCGTGCCCGAAATTCTATAATAACCATTGTCACCAAACGGGACAATATATTGGAACAAAATATACCCGCAATTCCCATTCGTAACCAAGCAACAAAAATCAAACTGTACAATCCTATCTGAAAGGCGGTCAATATACCGGCCAAGACAAAAGATTTATTTTGTCCCAAGCCTCTTACGATTTGGACTTCGACCTCATACAACGAAAGCGTGATTACAAATGCGACAATCCAACCCCAATCCCGTATATCGTAAAAGAAAGAAAAAACAATCCCCACCAACAATACCACCAAAGAGGATTGGGCCATCAATTTATAGGAAAACGAAACGACTCCTTTACGAGTATATTCGTCTTCATTATCGAGCAAAAAACGAAAAGTACCGTCTCGCAATTGAAACGTTATAAACCCCATTGCCAAAAACGTAAGAGTCAGGACAATATCATAATATCCAAAATCATCGGGGGATATATAATATGTATATAGAGGAACCAAAAGAAACGTAATCAACTTGGAGCCAAGGTTTCCTATGGCATAAATAAAAATATCGTTTATAAATTTCGTACTTCTATTCATTTCTTCACCATCGCTTCTTTTAACACCCTTGTTTCTTTCTCTCTTATCACAGAAATATCTCTTACGACAAAGCCCAACAGTATCATTACAATAATCCCTGAGCCTTGCACGAAAGCACTACCGGCAACCGACTCAATGAAAATAAACAAAATGATCATCAAGCCTATTTTATGGAGGTGCACCGCATAAGGAGAACCTATAATAATTTTCAGTTTTTTATATACCCATATCCAAAAATAAAAGAACAATACAATCCCTACCATTCCAAATTGTACCAACTCCGGGAAATAGGTATCGGACACAAACGGGCAATCGCCTTCCAACAGTCCCCAAACCTCATCTAAATTGTATTCTTTATACAAAAGCGAATAGCCTATTATTCCCGAAGAATAGGTGGCATACGATGCCAATCCAGAACCCAGAAAGAAATGGTCCATCAAAGCCTGAGGAGCCCTGATATATAGTGCAGCCCGAGCAAAGGATTCGTCCATATTCTCCTCCCCAGAAAACAAACCGGAAGAAATAAAATAATAATTGATTTTATCCCAAGCTACATATAAGACGCCACAGAAAACCAAAGCCATCATTACCCACTGCTTTAACTTTACTTTCGACAATTGTCCCGGTTTGTACCACAAAAAGAGATACAATGCGGCCACATAAAATCCATAAAATTTGGAGCGTGTGCTAAAAAACCCCACAGACAAGATAAACAGCATGATAATCTTGTCCTTACGGCTCATATCCTGGCAAGAGCAATAATAATATATCAAAAATAAAACCGTACTGATAAGACCATAGTACGCTACATGAAAGAAGAAAGCCTCTCCTAAGCCTACAAGTATTATTCCCAGCATCGTCACACTGAGAACAACGCATAGTTTTTTCAAAAAAAGTTTTTGAGCTCCCGTAAACCTTACCCCCATAGCATAAGCTACATAAAAAGCGATGAAGGGCTTGATTTGAATAAAAAAATCATAGAATATCGCCTTAGGGGTATTATAATGAACGCCAACCAACGAATACAACAGGTAAAACGTCATTATCCCTACGATCCAAAAAAGACCTTTATAACGCCGATGGTTCTTATTACTTAATATATCCAGTACACATAAAAGAGCTAAAAGCAATGTAATCAACTCGTCGGAACTTTTAAACCACATCAATTGATAGGTATAAATCCCCGCCACAAGCATCAGAATAAACAGCCCATAGAATATTTTATTCAAGGAAATCATCGCTTATCCCCTTGTATGTTTCACCGAATACCCATAAGTCTTTTTTATTTCCGTATCGTTCAAGACGAACATTACATTTTTCAAAGAACCCTCTGCTACAAAATCCTCGACGTTGAATACACTATTCTTATGCGTATAATCAGCCCTGCAAACATATAACGTGGCATCGACAAAACGAGTCAACGAGAACGTATCAGCAACTCTCTCCACAGGAGCTGTATCGACAATTACATAATCATATTTTTCTCGAAGACGAGCCATTAAACTATCCAATTTTTCGGACAATAAAAGCTCGGAAGGATTCGGTGGAACGGGGCCGGCCGTTATGACATCAAGAAAGCCTTCTTGTGCCACATGATGAATCAAATCGTTCTCTCCACCTTCTTTATTCGAAACCAAATAATTCGTCAACCCAGTAGTCACCGAAAGTCCCAAATAATCAGCAATTTTCGGATTCCGCAAATCCAAATCGATCAAAACCGTACGCTTCCTCATTAAAGCTATCGAGTAAGCCAGATTAAGACTGACGAACGATTTTCCTTCTCCCTGTTCTGACGAGGTTACCAACAGAATACCCTTTCCTCCACCCGGCAACATAAATTGTAAATTAGACCGTAATAAACGGAACATTTCAGCGGCAGGAGAAACACTGTTTTCTCTCAAAACGACATAGCCCGAAGCAGAGCTATGACAAATTTCACCAGCAATAGGCAAATCTGTCAATCTGCGCAAATCATTTTTGTTATTGAACTTAACAGAGAAAACAGTCTTTCCATACAAGTAGACAACGGGCAGTACCAATCCGATTCCACAAGCGATCAATAAAAGAGTCAAAGATTGCGGTTCAACCGGTTTATTTTTACTATAAGCCGGATTGACAATCCTACATTTAGGCGAAGTCGCCGCCAATGTCATAGCACTTTCTTCTCTTCTCTTCATCAAGAAAGTATATAGCTCATTCTTAATAAGCTGGTTCCTTTTTATATCCATATACTCTCTCTCTTGCTCAGGGAAGCCCCGCAACCTAGCCCGAAACTCTTGCTCTTGTTTTTTCAAATCGGTACGGGCTATATCCGAACTTTCTTTCGCTTTCGACACCGTATTCAATATATTCTCACGCATGACATCTATTTGAGCGGTAAGTGTACGTAAAGCCAAGTTCGAGTCCTTTGCTGTACGAAGCAAACGCATTCTCTCCAATAGCAATTTATTATATTCATTAATCGCCTCGGCCGCTCCCCGATCGGGCAAACCGGTCGTAACAGGAACCAAAGAATATTTGTTTTCCGGCTTATTCAGGAAACTATCTACCATCGAAATAATCGAATATTGTGTTTCGGCTTCCAACAGTAACTTGCGATATTGACTGTTTGCTTCAAGAATGATTTTGGCTTCGGCATCTATATCGGACAAATCGTTTTCCCTCTTATACCGTTCTACAATATTCTCGGCGTCATGGAGTTCTTCTTCTACCGTTATCAAACGCTCGTCGATAAACGAAAGCATGTTTTGCGCCTTCAAGTTTTTATTCAGCACAGCATCCTCGTTATAACATTCTATCAACGTACTGAGCATATCTTTTCCTCTTTGCTTATTCGATTCCCTTATTTTTAATGAAATGCCATTGGCTTTTTTATTCGACAAATCGATATCCAGCCTTTTCTCCAATATTTCAGCTTCGCCGTCATACCCGTTGACATGAGCGACGAATTTCAACTTCTTGCCCGGCTCATAAAATTGGGTCTTATCGATAACAATCCCCTCTCCATAATCTACTTTTATCGGGAACGATGCCGCTTCCATTTCGGCCAAAGTCGTAAAGAACCCTTTCTTCAACAAGACCTTGATTTTATCATCAGAGCCGCCCGTTTGAACTTTAACGACAAATCCACTTGACAATGTATCCGCCATCGATTCGGGAATATCTACGGTAAAGGGTGAATTACGATAATACTCTTTCTTTTTGAAAAAGTTTTTTTTGCTCGTATATGATATATTCAAATCGAGTCTTTGAACCATTTCGCGAATTAAAGAATGCGACGAAATAACCAATATCTCGTCATTCACCGAGCCACCACCTATCATACCGTCTAACGAGAATCCACCACCAGAGATTCCTCCCATCAGCGAAGACAAGCCTCCACCGCCTTTTTTCTCATCTTCATTGACAAGAATATCAGCAGAAACTTCATATACAGGCTTGGCAATCTTCAAATAACAAACTACCAACGCTACACAAACGACAACCGACCCTGCGAAGAGATACCATTTTCTACATGCGGCACGCCATAAAGCGACTATATCGATATTATCATTTTTTCTTTCCGAGGTATATTTTTCTTCCATAAACAAAATCTTTTCATTACTTAATGAACAACGCTATCGCCAACGATGCCAACACCGAGATGGCACTCACAACAGTACCCACCACAGATATGCGATATTGTGCCAATTGATTGTAATTCGAATTATTTCGCTGTGCTTTATTCGGCATAACGTAAACGACATCGTTCTGTCTCAAATAAAAATAGGGCGATCCAAATAGAGATTGATCGGTCAAATCGAAACGATGGAAAATCCGTTTGCCATTTTCTTCCCGCATCAACAATACATTTTTCCGTTCGCCATAGATAGTCAAATCGCCTGCCGCACCTATGGCATCGAGTATCGACATACGTTCTGTTTGTACCGATATTTGCCCCGGGTTTTTCACTTCGCCCAGTACAACGACTTTAAAATTCATGAATTGTACCAATACGAAAGGATCTTTCAACTCAGGACGGATTTTATCCTCTATAAACTTCGACAGTTCATTGCGGGTCATTCCTTCGACACGAATACGTCCTACTATCGGGAAATAGATATAACCGTTTTTATCTACCGTATAGACTTGCAAATTAGGGACAATCGTCAGCTCTTGCTTCCCCGGCTCAGAATAGGAAACAGCCGGTAAATTATAAGGAGCGGCCGCATCGGGGACCACCGACGAAACCGTTATCGATAGCATATCGTCGGGAGCTATTCGCAATTCATAATTGCCCACCTCCATCTTTCCGCTCATCTCTTCGATATCCAAATTTTCAAAATAAGCTGTCTTACTGGTTGAGCAGGAAGAAACCACAAGCAATAAGACAATAGCTCTTAACACATTTATTTTCATCGCATTATCCTTTTCCGCCCGGATTAGCCCGGCATAATTCTATTTTATAACGTTGTATCACGCCCTTTTATTATACATATCTCAACATCTTTTTGAACCTTTATTACAATTTTTTCTTACAATTTTTCGCCATTCACGAAAAGTTCTCACATACAGCTTTTTAATGTTCTATTTTCTATCGGCCTTCAATAAAAAAGAATATTAAAATCATTTCAAACGGTCTGTTTGAAAAAGTTTATGTACGTTTGTAATTTATTTTATCACATGTTATGGATTTAAACTTTTCTTGGGATTTTTCCACCCCAGAAATATATTGCTTGGGGGCATTGATTCTGATTTGGATTATCGAAATAATCTATCAGTTTTATCTTTTCAATCGCCCCTTTCGCGTTTATCAAAAAGAGAAAAACGGGAAAATAGAATATACCCACCCATATCCTGCGGTATCGGTAATCGTTTATGCTCAAAACGATGCCGAAAACCTCGTTAAATACCTGCCGAAAATTCTTAATCAGGCATACCCCGAATTCGAAGTCATCGTAGTCAATGACGATTCGACTGACGATTCCAAAGACATACTCTCTGTTTTGGAGACACAATATAAAAATCTATACCATACCTACGTGCCGGAAGGATCGCGCAACCTAAGCCATAAAAAACTGGCCTTGACCCTCGGTATAAAAGCGGCCCGATACGATATAGTCGTATTCACGAACGCCAATTGCGATCCAAAAAGCAACGAATGGTTGGCCGCTATCGCCCGAAACTTCGTTCCCGGAATCGATATTGTTTTAGGCTATACGGCCATCGAACGAAAGGAAAAAGAAAAACTCTCTTTCTGGTATTGCTCTTATGACCAACTGTTATTCTCTATCCGATATTTATCTTTCGCCCTCATCAATCGGCCCTATATGGGAATAAGTTCCAACATGGCATACCGTAAAGAACTATTTTTCAAGAATAAAGGGTTTTCCAAATTCCTACATCTGCACTACGGAGACGACGACTTGTTTATCAACGAGATAGCTACCCGAACCAACACCCGAATAGAAGTATCCGAGGCGGGACAAATGACCGCGACTTATCAGGATAACTACGACGCATGGAAAGAGTTGAAGCTACAATACGACTTTACTTCCAAATACCTTCATACCGCAGCCAAATCGATATTCGGTATAGCCAAGTTCTTCGACTATGCCTTCGATATTCTGTTCGTTTGTCTATGGGTAGAGGGCATCATACATAATTGGGCAACCGCTGTTTTGGCCTCGATACTGGCCTTGTCTTTATTCTCGATTAAAGTCATCGTCTATCGACGGGCTGCAAAAATACTCCGCAAACCGAGACTTTTTTTCTCCTTACCGCTCTTTTCTTTCATACAGCCATGTATAAACCTTTATTTCAAGGTAATAGGCTCTGTAACGAGAAAAAAGAATTTCACGTGGCGATAATACATAAAAGAGAGGGCCGCAAATTGCAGCCCTCTCTTTTATGTATGCTATCCATGCAGAAAAAGTTTATTTTACCATAATTTTCTTTTTTTCTGCCATCATAGGAGTTTGCTTTTTCGGAATCATCACTGTCAATACGCCGTTGTTCTGATGTGCTTCAATGGCATCCGTATTGACATTATCCGGTAAAATCAAAGTCTGTTGAAATTGCGAATACGAAAATTCTCGGCGCAAATAACGTCCTTTTTTATCCTTTTCGCCTTCCTCTTGTTTGTGCTCTACCGTAACGACCAAATGATTTTCTTTGTCGACCGTTATATCGAAGTCGTCTTTGGTAATACCCGGCGCTGCAATTTGGACCTCATATTCCTTTTCCGTTTCTACAATATTAATGGCCGGAGCCGCACTGCTAGTTTTAGCGATCCACTCATTTCCGAAGAAATCGTTAAAAATTCCGGGGAGCCAGTTTTGTTGATGCTTTGCAGGTGTCATAATTATACCTCCTAAATAAGTTTATAAATTAACGTTGCCGGGTTATTCCGACAATCACTCTTAAAACAAGGAGATACCCCTTTTGGGTCAATCGCAAGGCGTTAAAGTTGACGAGAAGTTATAAAAAAGCGTTACGGCTCTATCACAATATCATATCTCAATAGCTGGAAACTCACTTTGAACGGACGCCCAGACACACGAGACGGGGGAGAATCGACATGATAATAATTTTTCGAACGGTCGAAACTCTCGATTTCACACTTGCGAGTCGAACGAGGCAAAAGATCACAATCCACCATGCGAGTACGATAATCGATCATTTGGCCGTCCGGGGTACGATAAATCATTTTCAAGACTACCCGAGACAACCGATAAGGTGTATTGTTTCGCAAAAGGAAACTCTCTTTCGTATCGCTCATACGTTTATCGAACCCTAACATATCGACAGCTACCGGAGAAAACAGCAACGCCCGAGATGTCGTATCGGATAATGTCGATACCGGTTCCCGACTTACCAACTCGGGGTCGGCTTCGGTTATTTTCTCCATTGTTTCCTGACTCGGAATTTTTATAGAAGAACTTCGGCGCGGCATGATACCCGACTGTCCCCACAATGGCACAGCCAACCAAAATGCGGCAATGAATAAAATCGTCCTGCTCATAATCCTAATCCTTTACATATCCACACCACAGAAACCAAAATCGTAAAAACGAGTAGGTTCCGAGCCGTCGCTCCCAGCAGGGGATTCAATGCCTCACCCACCCGCTGCTTAATCGCCAACCCTGTCTTTATATGAAGAAACAGATATACAATGGCTGGTAAAAGTATATACACGATTCCGAAATCTGCCAAACAAGGAAAAAGCAACAAAACGGCTACCACCCCGTTCACAAAATACCACCACAAAGCAAAACGCCGCCCGAACAGCACCACCGTCGTTCGTTTATTCGCCGCAGCGTCTTCTTCCATGTCCCGATAATTATTCACCAACAGAATATTTATAGACAACAATCCCATAGCAATCGACAGCAGAAACACATCTGCATCGAACTGTAAAGCCTGTACATAATAGGTCATGTTTACTGCGACCAGACCGAAAAACAAAAACACGGTTACATCGCCCAATCCGTGATAGGCCAACGGATAAGGGCCTGCCGTATAGGCCAATGCAAACAACGCTATAATCACGCCTATCGGTATCAACTGCCAACCGGCAAAAAAAACAAGTCCCAATCCTACCGCACAAGCCACCCCTAAAACACAGAATGTACCCATAAGCATGGCTCGCGGAGTTATATCGCCCGAAGCGACGGCTCGACGAGGTCCTACCCTACCGGCTTTATCGCTCCCCTTCACATAATCGAAGTAGTCATTCGCCATATTAGAGGCGACTTGTGCCAATAAAGCGAACAACAAACACAACACGGCGGGAACCCAACGAAACGTACCGGCATAAAAGGCATAAGCCGAAGCGGCGATCACCGGGCTGGCCGATGCCGGCAGCGTGCGCGGACGAGCCGCCGAAATCCAATCCTTAACCATGAGACTCTTCTTTATCCAATCCGAAACAGGCCCGTATCGTAGTGCGTATGCCCTCGGCTTCCGGTCTATCTTCCCGCAATATGGAAAGTATCACCCTCAAATATTTATCTTTATTCGCCAATCCGCACAGGTTACAGACATTACTGTTCGTCAACATCGACTTCTGATTGTAAACCTTCAATATCGACCGGTAATCTCTGTTCTTGACAAATGTACGGAATTGACTGCAAATCGTATTATAAAGTCCGCGTACATCGGTATCGTCCGTCAAATGGTCGATATGGTCCTCGAACGAACCGATATCGTTGAACCTCCGGTCGATTTTATACTCCAAATCACGCCGTATGCGGTGACGGGTATGTAACAACGCCTGCGACTCTATCTCTTGTGCGAACAACTGAATGACATTGTTTTTTACTATTTCGAAGACTTTGTTCTCGTTTCGTTTCATACGTCGGGCAACCGAGCGAATCACCCCTTCGAGCATTAACAGGTTCTCTACTTCCGCTACTTCGGGCACATACACATGACGACTGCGCAAATACTCGACTTCTCGCTCCGTCCGCCGATCCCTGTCGACAATTCCCCGAGATTCGAGATGGTGTATCTCCTTCAAATCGGCAAAAGCCCTTGTCGCTTCTATTACCTTATTACAACCACCCAACGGCTTCACGGTGTATTCGGGGAAAATATAGGGATAGAGTTTCACATCGATACTTCCGGTAGCTGCTCCCTCGATAAACAATACCGGTTTGCGGCTGCCCAATATATCCAAATACATGCCTTCGGGGAAAGAGTCGTCGTTACGGATAAACTCATAGTCCCAACTCACGTGATCGGCATCGAACGAACGAACCCAAATACAAGTACTCTCGACACGCGAAGCCACGAAATCCAAATCGTGCGTCAGATAAACAAAAGTACAATCCTTGCGCAAGTTCTCGATCGAATCCCACAGCGATTTCATAATGGAATGGTGCAGATAGAATTCAGGATCTTCCACCAATATCACGGCATTGGGCATAGCAAACAGCACACCTGCTATATAATAGAGCACCGCCTTCTCCCCCGAACTCAGCCGCAAGGGATTGAAAGGCTCCGAATTCTCGCTTTGAATCAACAAACGCCCCTCGGCCCGCAACATTTTATTTCTCGGGAAAACTCGTTCCCACAACTTTTGGACCCGATCGAAACGAGTTTCCGGGAAATTGCCCCGTTCCCCCCTCGGGGTTTTGAATTTATACTCGAACAGATTGCGACACTCTTCGCTCAACAGCAAGAAAAGCAACTGGTCGAATTCGGTGGGAATCTCTCTCGAAACATAGTGCGAATGCTCCATAGCATCCCGGTACATCGCCTCGATAGACCCCGGCCAAACTTCGTGAGGCGGCATAATGCACAATGCCTTTTGAGCCGAAAGCCAAAAAGCATGGTCTTGTATCCGTCGGGCTATTTCCACTCCGAACCGGCTTTTTCCGGCTCCATTCGCACCAACGACCGTTATCGTCCGCGACGACAGTTTTTCGGTTTGTGCGCTATCGTTTCTTTTCGGGAGCAATATTTCCATAGTAGCACTTTTTAACATGAAAGGAAATCCTTTCTCAAAAATAACTATTTTCGGGAATAAACGGCATAACAATCCGAACAATTTTCGTATTTTTGACTTTGTCTATTTATAACCCCTAATTCATTAAATTATGTTTTCAGGAATTGTCGAAGAAGCCGCTCCCATTGTTGCCTTGAAACGGGATAACGGGAATTTGCACCTTACGCTCAAAAGTTCGTTCGCTCACGAATTGAAAATCGACCAAAGCGTCGCTCACAATGGCGTGTGCCTCACGGTCGTAAACATCGAAGGAGATCACTATACGGTCACTGCCATACAAGAAACTCTCGAACGCAGCAACTTAGGGACTCTCTCTGTCGGAGACAAAGTGAATCTCGAACGTAGCATGCTCATGAACGGCCGCCTCGACGGACACATCGTGCAAGGCCATGTGGACCAGACAGCCCGCTGCACAAAAATAGATCTTGTCGACGGAAGCCGATACTATACCTTCACCTACGACCTCAATCCCGAAATGGCTGCCAAAGGCTATATGACCGTAGAGAAAGGATCGGTTACCGTGAACGGGGTAAGCCTCACCGTATGCAACTCGCAGGACAACAGTTTCCAAGTGGCGATCATTCCCTACACCTACGAGCATACCAATTTCCACCAAATCAAGGAAGGCAGTATAGTGAACCTCGAATTCGACATTATCGGCAAATACATCAGCCGTATCATGCACTTCGAAAAAGATTAGAACAAAATGGATATCTACGAAATTATCAACCACCGGCAAAGCGACCGCCAGTACGATCCCGAACGTCCGGTCGAACCCGAAAAAATACAGCGCATCCTCGAAGCCGCCCGTATAGCACCCTCGGCCTGCAATGCGCAACCGTGGCACTTCATCGTAGTGGACGAACCCGAGTTGCGAAACCAAGTGGCCGATGCCGTGGCCAGCCGCATATTGGGCATGAACCACTTCACCAAACAGGCTCCCGTGCATATCCTTGTCGTGGAGGAGCGACCCAATTTCACATCGGGCATAGGCGGGCTCATCAAGGACAAACAATTTCCGCTGCTCGACATCGGTATCGCTGCCGCACACATCACCCTCGCCGCCACTGCCGAAGGATTGGGCAGTTGCATACTCGGTTGGTTCGACGAGAAAGCCGTGCGTAAACTACTGCATATTCCCGATAAGAAACGAGTCATTCTCGACATCGTAGTGGGATACTCCACCCAACCGCTTCGGGAGAAAAAACGAAAATCTGCCGACGAGGTGATTTCATATAATAAATATTAAAACTATTGCATTCTACTCAATAAAACAGTTGCGAGCCGATGCCGAAATTCGGCATCGGCTCGCAAAGTTGTATCAAAATGCTCTTATGATAGTTTCTTCTTTCTAAGGGACAAAATTATAAGCAGCAAAACACTCATGAAAGAACTTTTAAAAACAACAGATCTTTATTCGTGATATACCTTTAACAATTCTATGGCATCAGCATTCCCCTGCTCGGCAGCTTTACTCCACCAATAGACGGCCTGGGGTTTATCCTCTGAAATACCGTCACCTAACCAATAAGCAAGGCCCAAATTGTACTGTGCTTCAGCATCCCCCTGCTCGGCAGCTTTCCGATACCAATAAACCGCCAGGGGTTTATTCATTGGAATACCGTCTCCTTTATAATAACAACTGCCTAAAACATATTGTGCCTTAACAGTCCCCTGTTCGGCAGATCGACGAATCAAGGCTATTCCCTTTTCTTTGTTCATGTAAATACCTAATGAATCATTCCCCCGCAAATAGTTTAATCCTAATTCAAATAAAGATTCGGGAGACTCTTCCTTAGTGACCTTTCCGCTACAAGCCAATAACAGGATAAACAATGCAATACATATAAACGGGTTCAATCTCATTCTCATCTTTCCTTTCTTTGTAAAAATATTAAAAACAACTCCTCCTATTTTAAACAATTAAGTCCACGCTTCCTAAATGATTAACCATTCGATTAATTATTGGGAGAACTAATTGTTTTCTATGTTACTTAGGATTTTTATAGCCATAGGATTACCTTGTTCGGCGGCTTTACGCCACCAATAGACGGCCTGGGGTTTATCCTCTGAAACACCGTCACCTAACCAATAAGCACGGCCCAAATTGTACTGTGCATCAGCATCCCCCTGCTCGGCGGCTTTACGCCACCAATAGACGGCCTGGGGTTTATTCATTGGAATACCATCACCTTTATTATAACAAACTCCTAAATTAAATTGTGCCTTAACATTCCCCTGCTCGGCAGCTTTACGATACCAATAGACCGTCTGGGTATAATCCTGTGAAACACCAATACCATCATAATAACAAGTTCCTAAACCGTTCTGTGCTGCTGCATACCCCTGCTCAGCGGCTTTACGCCACCAATAGACCGCCTGGGTTCCATCCGCTGAAACACCTTCTCCGAAATAATAAGCACTGCCTAAATTGTATTGTGCAGCAGCATTCCCCTGCTCGGCAGCTTTACGCCACCAAGACACTGCCTGTATATAATCCTGTGAAACACCAATACCATCATAATAATAAATTCCTAAACTGTTCTGTGCTGCTGCATACCCCTGCTCGGCGGCTTTCCGATACCAATAGCCCCCCTGTACTTTATCCGCCGAAACACCTTCTCCGAAATAATAAGCATTGCCTAAATAGAATTGTGCACCAGCATTCCCCTGCTCGGCAGCTTTACGCCACCAATAGACCGCCTGGGTTCCATCCGCTGAAACACCTACTCCGCAATAATAAGCAAAGCCTAAATAGTATTGTGCATCAGAATACCCCTGCTCGGCAGCTTTACGCCACCAATAGACCGCCTGGGATTCATCCACTGAAACACCTTCACCTAAATAATAAGCATTGCCTAAATTGTATTGTGCAGCAGCATGTCCCTGATTGGCGGCTTTCCGATACCAATAAACGGCCTGAGGTTTATTCATTGGAATACCGTCTCCTTTATAATAACAAACGCCTAAATTATATTGTGCATCAGCATTCCCCTGCTCGGCAGCTTTACGCCACCAATAGACGGCCTGGGGTTTATTCATTGGAATACCGTCTCCTTTATAATAACAACTTCCTAAATTGGTCTGTGCTGCTGCCTCCCCCTGCTCGGCAGCTTTCCGATACCAATAGACGGCCTGGGGTTTATTCATTGGAATACCGTCTCCTTTATCATAACAAACGCCTAAATTAAATTGTGCCTTAACATCTCCCTGCTTGGCAGCTTTCCGATACCAATAAACGGCTTGGGGTTTATCCACTAAAACGCCAATACCATCATAATAACAACTACCCAAACATAATTGAGCTGTTGCACTCCCTTGCTCGGCAGCTTTCCGATACCAATAGACGGCCTGGGTATAATCCTGTAAAACACCTTTGCCCAAACTATAACAAACACCCAAACATAATTGAGCCTTACCCTCCCCCTGCTCAGCAACTTTGCGATACCAATAGACAGCCTGTGTGTAGTCTTGTGAAACACCTTCCTCACCGTTATAATAACAATCGCCTAAAACCCATTGAGCCCTAATCTCCCCTTGTTCGGCAGATCGACGAATCAAGGCTATTCCCTTTTCTTTGTTCATGTAAATACCTAATGAATCATTCCCCCGCAAATAGTTTAATCCTAATTCAAATAAAGATTCGGGAGACTCTTCCTTAGTGACCTTTCCGCTACAAGCCAATAACGGGATAAACAATACAATACATATAAGTTTTTTCAAACCCATTCTCATTTTTTCTTTTCTTTACACAAAGGAAATGAAAAACGGCATCGGTTCCCATCAATTTATATATCCCATTAGTTACCAATATAATCGACAAAAAGTTGACACCACTGTCGCAAATAAGTAGAAATTGGGTTCAGTAGAAAATCCGTGGGAATAGACCTGAATTTTAGCGAATGAGATAGATCGCATTTCTCCTTCTCCCCTGCCGCGCCCCGTAATATTGCGGGGAGTTGCGGTAGCGATATAGAGAAGAGACCGAAGAAACAATAGTCTCTGAGGAGAGGGGTTGGATAGATTTCATAAGATTTTTGACAGTAAGAATAACCCCTCCGTCCTACGGGTACTCCCCCTATCTTCCTTCGAAAATAACCCGTAAGGCTACGGGAGACGGCAGGGAAGAAGGACCAAAATGTCTCTGCGAATATTCTTTTTCCTCCCTGCCTGCGAATACAAGAGTTAAAAGGCAATCCACTGAGCCAGAAATTGGACACCGATTGGAAACCCCTTCACAGCCCTCTACATGAAACATTTATCGGCTCAGCCGATAATTAGTGGGGATTCTCCTTTTATACCTCTAACCCCTCAATCAAAGATTATATGATATTTTCAACCCCCTCGCCCTGCGGGCACTCCCCCTATCTCATCTGCGATGAGCAGAGGGAGAGGATTGAAAGTATCACTTTGAACCGTTTTATCCCTTCGGAGCTTTGTGGGGTATTCTCCTCCTCCTTTGCCGTGTCCCGTAGCATTACGGGGTGTTTTGCCCAGCAAAATATAGAGGAGGTGGCACGTAGTGACGGGAGGGTTAAATAATATCGGTAGCGGTAATGACAGGGGTAAGCCTCCTCTCCCCCTGCCGTATCCCGCAGCATGACGGGGTATTCTGTATAAAATCGGAGCAAAGGCGAAAGAGGAATACATCTCAACCTCTCCCCCTGTGTTCCTGCAAGGAATATAGGGGGAGTGCCCGAAGGGCGAG
>ERZ772882.212-NODE-212-length-84289-cov-5.958876_pt1 | contig 84289 bp, 84 predicted proteins | sample MGYA00580576_ERZ772882 | MGnify/ENA primary metagenome ERZ772882 (study PRJEB29015, sample SAMEA2737658) | human gut metagenome | biome: human gut; feature: human-associated habitat; material: faeces | place: China | collected 2012 ... | reverse complement strand
CGGCATCATCCCCGGCGAGGACTCTTTCCGCAAGCTCACCGATGAGGAGCTTGCCGAGGAACAGGCCGACAGCGAGGACATGGACGAGGACAACGGCCCCGTCATGGGAATGTAGGAGGTTGCCTATTGGAACACGATATTCTTATACCGCAGCCGCAGGCAGATATGTTGCTTCGGGAAGCCGCCGGGCGTGAAGTGTCGGCAGAGGAACTGCTTGCGGAAATTATCAAAAAATATATAGAAAGGAACGAGCGCAATGGCGGATGAAAAGAAAGGCATCACCGTAAAAATCGATGCCGACCTCCATGCCGAAATCAGAGAATATCTCGAACGGCATGAAGGGATGACAATGGCTGAGTTTATCACCCTTGCGGTGGACGATGAGCTCCACCCGAAAATACAGCAGAAAGAAGGAAATAACATGGGCAATATGAGAACGATGGCATTTCAGGTGCCGGAGGAACTGTTTCAGAGAATCAAGGACTACCTGCACCGCAACAATATGAGTCAGAAGGAATTCGTTCTCGGACTTATTGAAACCGAACTCGACCGAGAGCAGGCCGAGCGTGAGAGCCAAATTGAGGGCGAAAGCCCCACAGAGGATACCTGCGAGGAAACGGACGAGGAAGCCGCAGAAAACGGCTTTGCGGGCGAATGTGAGGGCGACAACAGCTCCGATGAGGAAACCGAGGATGAGGACGAATCCGAGGGCTTCGGTATGACGATGTAAGGAAAGCGAGGCGGAACGAAAAAAACAACGGTATCGGTCGGATGTCCTATGCCGATCAAATTTTTGGATATGTTCGCAGGTATCGGCGGCTTTCGGTCGGGGCTTGAACGGCTCGGCGGTTTTGAATGCGTCGGCTACTGCGAGATAGACAAATACGCAAAGCAGGCGTATGACACCATGTACCCCACGAAAGGAGAACTATATTTTGCAGACGCAAGAACCATTGATCCACACACCCTGCCGGATATCGACCTTATTTGCGGCGGTTTTCCCTGTCAGTCCTTCAGTATCGCAGGGCTCCGCAGAGGATTCCAAGATGACACAAGAGGCACTCTCTTTTTTGAGATCGCCCGAATTGCCGCCGTTAAAAGACCACCTTTTTTGTTGCTTGAAAATGTTCCCGGTCTGCTGTCGCATGACAAAGGCCGGACTTTTGCGACCATCCTCGGTGCGCTGGATGAGTTGGGGTACGATGTCGCATGGCAAATCCTTAACAGCAAGGATTTCGGTGTCCCCCAATCCCGAAAGCGCGTGTATATTGTCGGATATCTTAGAGAAAGATGTGCCGGAGAAATACTATCTTACACAAACGCAAATGCAGCGTCTCTTATCCAACTCCTTGGAGGCACAGAGGGCAATCGGGTCTACTCGGACGAGGGAGTCGGCATTACTCTCACAAGCAATGCCGGAGGCTTCGGAGGAAAAACCGGACTCTACGATGTAGCACTGCCTATCAAGGTAGATACAAAATCCGGCTTTCAGCTCGCACACCCCGGTGACAGCATAGACCTTGCCTACCCGACAATGAATACACGGCGAGGCCGAGTCGGAGAAAAGATCGCCCATACCGTAACGCCCGGCAATACGCAGGGCTATTTTTTTATCGACATGAACGCTGATCCGCAGCTTACCGAAACGGCTCGGTGCATTACTGCCCGACAGGACAGCGGCATCAGCAAGCACAAGGGCGAACACTCCGCCGTGTTTATTGAGGACGAGCCGAGAGCCGTTGTGACGCCCGATAAGAAAACCATCCGTCAGCAGGGCCGTTGGATCAAAGAGCCTAACGAGCCGATGTTCACCCTTACGGTGCAGGACCGGCACGGTATCCTCCGTTACGGCAGAGTGCGAAAGCTCACGCCGAGAGAATGCTGGCGCTTGCAGGGCTTTGCGGATGAACAATTCGATAAGGCAGTCGCCACGGGACTGAGCGACGGCAGGCTGTATAAAATGGCAGGCAATGCCGTAAGCGTGCCTGTCGTTTCTGCTGTCGGTGCTGTTATTAAGCGAATCTACCAAGAGCAACTTCAGAAAGGATAAACGAGAATGAACTATAACAGAAAAATCATGAGATTGGAGCTGTCCGCCGAAAAAGCACTTAACGGCGGATATTATTATGCCGAATTACTGCTGCCTGCGGCGGACTATGAGGCCAAAGACGCTATGCAGAGAACTCGTGCCGTCGGCAGAGAAAATACGGTTGAAGTGAGCATCCTTGAATGCGATATCCTGCCGGAGCTGCAGGACATTCGCTTGGACACATTCAGCTTGGACGAGCTGAACTTCTTTGCCAAGCGGCTTGCTTCTCTCCCCGACGAGGAACTGCCCGTGTTTTACGCCGTGACCGAGCAGATATTCAACGACGCAGACGAAAACCCCGTCAGCATCAAAGACCTCATCAACTGCACCTACGGCTTGGACACCGTTCCCGTTGCTCATAATGTGAGCAATCTTTCCGAGCTCGGTCGGTTTGCCTTCGAAAATGAACTGCTCTCCGACCTCGAAGATATCCCCGAAAGTGCCGTTCCGTTTTTGAATGCAGAACAGATCGGCAGAGTGCAGCAGAAAAACGATAACGGCGTATTTGAGGGCAGATTGTATATCCCCACCGTCCATTATGACCGACCGGAAGTATATGACGGAGTGACCTTGCCGGACGAGGAATCCGAATCATCCGACTTTGTCATTCGCCTGCTCGTATCGGGTACGCCGGAGCATATCAAGGGTGATCCTGTAGATAGGGCTATTTGGCTTGACCTTCCAATGGCAAACGACATACTCGCCAATTATGCTGCGGCATTTAATGAAGCAGACATCGGCGATTGCGTGTACTATGGCTTTGACTCGGTAATTCCGCAGATCACCTCGGAGATGTTTGGCAGCATGAGCGATGTCCAAACGCTCAATAAGCTTGCTGCGGGAATCAGCATCATGAGCGAAGCCGAACAGGTTAAATTCAAAGCCGTTTTGGATGCCGAAAACACGGCAAGTATTTATGACGCACTGAATGTAGCACAAAATCTGTGGCGTTATGAATTTACTGCCGAACCTGACACTGCGGATGTCTTCTTCAAGAAGTATATTCTTGAAAACACAAGCACGGAGTTCGACAGCAGGTGGCTTGAAAATCTGCTTCCGAGAAATGAGGCGGATAAGCTGCTCGGTCGCCTCGGTGCAGCCGTTACGGATTACGGCGTTATTTCCGCCCGAAACGGCCATCTGTTCAAGCCCGTTCCGTATGACAAGCCGGAGGCAAAGGAACTGAAAACGCAGGCGATGACCGAGGAAAAGCTGGATGTCATTGAGGTGCTTGACCGCAGAGCGCTGTTCAGCAACGGACGGCTCATGCCCGAACAGATCCCCGAAGGCTTGTATGCCTATGACCTCCGCCACAGCGACGACGGCGGCCGCTTTTGTTCGGTAGAGCCGAGAGTGGGCGTTAACCACGGTGGCACGGTGCTTCTGAAAGAAGCACTGGACTTCGGAGAGTGCGGATATATCTCACTGGACGAGGACACCGAGCCAAACTTCTTGGGAGAAGAAATGACGGCAGAGGAATTTGCCGAGGAAGAAGCCCAGGACGAAACCATGCAGATGGGAGGTATGCAGTTATGAGCATTAAAACCGTAAAAACAGAGGAATTACGCCGGATGAACGGTAAGGAAGGACTTATTTTACAGGGCTGCGGCGGCGACCCGCAGGAGTGGCTTGACGGCATCAACGGTCTGCTCACCGATGAGGGTATATTGAAAAACGACAGCAGATTTGAAAACATCTCGGTATTCCAAAACGGTGAACTCACCAATATCCTCTTTCCCTTTGAGGACGGGTTGGAAATCGACATGGGCAAGCTCGCCATGTGGCGGTTGCGTTCCCATGAGCAGTTCGGCGGTACATGGCTGTCGGACTATGTGCCGAACAAGCTCGGCGGCTTTGTTGATGAAGCCGCGCCCGAACAGGAAAAGCCCGACTGCAGGCTCATCGGCGAGGACGGAAACATCTTCAACCTTATGGGGCTTGCCGCCCGAACTCTCCGCCATAACGGACTTGCGGAACAGGCATCGGAAATGACCGGGCGCATCACCGGCTGCGGCAGCTATGACGAAGCTCTCGGTATTATCAGAGAATATGTTAATATAACGGGCGGCGAGGATGAATCCGAGGACGAAGGGATGGGTATGCGCTTATGACCTATGACGAACTGCAAAAGAAAACCGCAGAGCTTTACGCATCCGGCGAGGTATATACTTCGCCGGATTTTCAGTGCGACCAAACAGGCGGCTTCCCGACCTCCCTTTGCGTATGTTGGGAGCAAAGCAAGGCTTGGCTTGAACTGAATGAAAATCTCCTTATGGACAGAGATGATATGGAGCTCGGCTATTACCGAGATCTGTGCGCCGCATACGGTATTCGCCAATGCTGCGACATCGAGCAGTTTAACGCACTGTTGCAAGGACTCGGAGAGGACGCAGTGCAGTCTGCCGAGCTGTTTCCCGATGAAGACGAAGAAATCACGATGGGAGGAATGTAAAATGGAAATTGCCATGCTCATGATCGGCCTGCTCCTCGGCGGGTGCGTTAGTTTTTGTATTCTCGAATGTATGCAAATCAACCGCATCAACGAGTACGAGGACGAGATACGCAGGCTCCGTGCCAAAGAGAGAACTAAAACAGAATAAGCAATAAATCCACGGCGGTATCGATCGTTTTGAGAACGAAAGATACCGCTTTTTTTGTTTTCGGAACGGTTGACCGCCTCAAAGTGAGGTGATCAAAATAAAATCCCCCGTAACATGGATCGGCAACAAAACCTCGATCCTGCATATCCTGTACGCTCTGTTCCCCATAGGCTGTGACCGCTATGTTGAGCCGTTCGGCGGCTCCGGTGCGGTACTGCTTGGGAAGCCCGTGCCGGACAAATTCGAGGTGTTCAACGATTACAACCACAACCTCGTCAATCTGTTCCGCTGTATGCGCGACCGCCCTATGGAATTCATCCGAGAGCTGGGCTTTTTAAGCCTGAATTCCCGTGACGATTTTGCCGTGCTGAAAAAGTTCTTTGAAAAAGAGGAATTTAATGAGGACTACCTAAAGGCACAGCTTGACCTCACGGAAATACTGCTGCCGGAAGTAACCGCAAAGGAAGTACGGACGCTGTATTCGGCGGCACGGAACGACCACGACCTGCGCAGAGCCGCTATGTTTCTGAAGCTCATCCGCTACAGTTATTCCAGCGGATGCAAGTCCTTTGCCTGTCAGCCGTTTTCCCTCAGAACGCTGTTTTCACTCGTGCAGGACTTTGCCAAGCGCTGCGAGAATGTGGTGATAGAAAACCAGGACTTTGAAACCCTTATAAAGCACTATGACCGTCCGACGACCTTCACCTATTGCGATCCGCCATACTTCACAAGCGAATATGTGTATGACTGCGGCTTCACATGGGAGGATCATCTGCGGCTCTACCATGCCCTTGCGGGTATGAAAGGCAAATTCCTGCTGTCGTATAACGATTGCCCCGAAATCCGGGAGTTATATAAGGAATATAACTTTTTCGACTTCAAGCGCGTGCATAGTATGGCGCAGAAATACGAGGCCGGCAAAGAATTTCCCGAACTGCTCATAGCCAATTACGACCTCTTTGAGCGTGAACGGCAGCAGCCCCACCAACTCACCTTGTTCGATTCCATCGACAAGCCACTCGACTACGAAAAAATATTAAAGGAGAACATTGTATGCCGAATAAAAAGATAAAAACAGAAATCATTATGCTTCCCGTACCTGCTGAGCTGTTCCTCGAAGCCGGAATGTTCGAGGGCGACCCCATGCAGATGTACACAGACGGACACAAAATCGTCATTGAGAACATCGACGATCCGAAGGATATCGTCTGCGACGGTGACTGCGAAAATTGTCCCATTGCCGATATTGACTGTGACGGCGACTGTGAGGACTGCCCCTGCAGCGATAATTGTGATGAAAGCGAGGCGAACTGATATGACAAAGTTATACCGTGTTCTCGGCAAAAGAGGGCGCATCACTATCCCGTTTGAGATCAGACAGCGTGTGGGCTTCACCTATAACGATGTGCTGTCCTTCACCGAATCACCGGACGGCAGAACCGTGACCGTAAAGCGCGAGAAAATCTGCGATAACTGCTCCGGCGCCAAGACTGCCGACAAGGAAGCCGAGATGACGCTTGAGGATTTCCTCGACAGTCTCTCCGCCGAACAGCAGCGTGTAGCACTTGTCCATTTGTCCGTCAAATGGGCTGAACAGAAAGCAGGTGGACAAAATGCCGGAGCATAAGCCGTTATATCTCTATTCCCTCAAGGAAGCTGCGGAATGGGATGAAAAGGACGAATGGCGTGAGAGCTACCTCGAAAACTGCGACTGCGCCCGTGCTATCGAGAGAGCCATTGACGAACACTATGACGGTATGCGCCTTGATCCCTGCGCCAAAGAAATCATCGTCCGCTACGGCTTTGAGCGTGTGAATTTTGTGCTGGCAAGCACCCTCCGCCAATCAATCGAGGACGGCAGATATTCCGAGGACAACAAGAAATGGGCGCGGCGATTCTCTGTAATGGACAAGGAAAACACATGGCAATACTGTGTGCGCAGCCATCCGGGGCTTGTCAATCTCTTTGTCTCCGACACAAGGCAGCAGTGGGATAAACTCGGATTATATGACGGCAGTCAGTGCGACAGTGAGCGCAGCGGACAGCTCGACTATACCGATCGCATACTTGTACTGAATCCGTCCGTTCTCAAGGACGAGTGCAAAACGCCGCAGGATCAGCTTTTTTACGCCACCCACGGCAACGGCTGCCGCCCCGATTCCCTCGGCACGAAGGTGTTTGGATTTCATGTGACGGACGGCGAAAAGACCTATTACCGCCGCACGGAATTTGTGGGCGCACTGAAAGAGGAACTCATCCCCGAATGGGCGCAAGAAAACACACAGAAATATCTTGAAGCCGACGACCTTGCCGACGAACCCGATGAGGACGGCGGCATGACAATGAATCTGTAATCAGGAGGAATTTTACTATGGCAACCAAGAAAACCAATCACACAGAAAAATCCAATCTTTCGTTGACCGCTAAAATCGACCGTATGATCGAGCGTGAGAATGCAACGGTCAAGGCGTATGCAAGTGTGAATATCGGCGGCGCGTTCGTTATCAAGGACATCGCCGTGGTGGACGGTCAGAAAGGAATGTTCGCCCGAATGCCCTTTCGCTCCTACAAAACCGGCAGCGGCGAAACAAAATATTCCGACATTGCCTTCGCCCTCACCGATGAGGCGCGGCAGAGCCTCAACGAAGCCGTCCTCGGCGCTTACCGTGAGGCTTTGGAGGAATCCGAGGACGAATTACCCGATGAGGACGAGAGTCCGGCACAAAGTATGTAACTTTTTCTCGAAATCTTTCGATTTCGCTGGACTTTTGCGTGTTTTTCGGTATTGTGTAAGTAGAGGTGATCATGATGATGAAACGGAAAATGCCCGCAGTCCTCCTTGCAGGACTGATAACACTGAGCCTTGCGGGATGCGGTGCGGATAAGACGGAAAATACAGGCAGCGATCCTGCAAGCACAGAAAGCGGTATCACGGCAACGGTAACGGACAACGCTTCCGACCCGACCGCCGAGAGCAGCCTGCCTGCGGAAAACGAAATAAAGCAAGACGAATCTAAGGCAGAAAAAGAAAAGGCCGAAAGCACTGCCCCTGCCGACAGCGACAGTAAGGCAGACACCAAAAAGCCTGCCGAATCAAATCAGCAGACCAAGACGCCGTCCAAGCAGACGGAAGCTCCGAAGCCTGCCGAGGAAAAACCGCAGACGCCTGCACCCACAGAAAAGCCCGAAGCTCCTGCCGCAACACCTACCGCCAATGATGTGGCAAGGAAAACGGCAGAAAAGATAAATGCACTCAGGCAAGCACAAGGCTCACCGGCTGCAACCATCCTGCCCGGACTCGGCAAGGTCGCAACCTATCGCTCCGAGCAGCTTATAACAAACTTCTCGCATGAATCAAGTCCCGACGCCTGCACCGTATTGAAATACGGAGAATATGTAGATATGTCGGACTGCGGAATGCCCGAAGCGAGCTACTACCGAGGATACAATGCCGAAGCCGCCGCCAAAGGAAATTGGACGGGTACGGCCGACGAGATAGCCGATAAAATAGCAAACGGCTTCAAGAACAGTGCCGGCCATTGGCGCTATGTGGGAAGTGCCGAATACACCTACATGGCAGTCGGCATCACCTACAAAGGCGGCACATGGTACTGCTGCGTATGCGTAAGCAGCCAAAACTACGGCGGATAACCGCCCGATATACTCCCATCACGAACGCTTGATAAAATCAGGCGTTCTTTTTTTATACAATCAAACTTGAAAGGATGAGTCAATATGAACAGAAAGAAATTGTTATCCTTGTTCCTTGCATTGGTAATGGTACTCAGCGCTTTCCCGATTTCGGCGTTTGCGGCACCTGCCTCGGACATTCCCGACAAAATGCTCGACAACCCCATTGTCAGAGCGCTTGCCTATACGGGCTACAATGTACAGAAGCAAAAGGATAACGGCACGATCTATCAGACCGGACACTACGGCGGCGCATTGAAACGAAATGCACCGAGTATCCTCTCGGATATTCATTACAGCACTTCGCTTACGGGTAAGGAAACGGTTTCCGATTCCTCGACCGTGACGGGAAAAGCACCGAATATTGCAAGGTTCGAACAGTACGGTCTCTGCTGTGCAAGCTTCGTGACCTACTATATTTGCAACTATCTGCCTAACATTGAGGGTGTGGATACGCAGTTTATTACCGACGCCATCAACGCTACGGGAACGAATTCGCAGGCCGTTGTGACTTGGCAGAACGCGCTGAATAAGCTTGCCTCGCAGGGTAAGGTCGAAAAGGTCGGCACGAGTCCGAGCAATGTGGACTATTCCAAGCTCACTCCCGGCGACATTATCATCTTCGGCAACAGCTCAAGCAGCCATGTCCATGCGGCTATTTTTGCAGGCGTGTATAACGGCAAGCACTTCATTATCCATGTAGGTAATGAGAGAGGCCCCGAAATCAACACCACCGAAGGTATGGCACACTCCTCCAACGGAGATAAGGCGTCCACCCCGAACGGATATTATCATCTGCCGGACGAACTCTTTATCGAAAACGGCTTCATGGAGGTTAAAAAGACCGATGAAAACGGTAAGGCGCTTGCCGGAGCCGTATTCGTTGCCACAAATCAAAAGACGGGTAAAGCATACAAGATCGGCCCGACCAATGCCTCCGGCTATGCCAAGGCTGCCGATCCGATCCCGTTCGGCACTTATACCGTCAAGGAAACCGTGTTCCCGAAGGACTACCGCGCCTACGGAAAATCCGAATGGACAGTCACACTCAACAAGAACACCCCGAACGCCACGATTACCATTAAGGCTGTCAACGAGCTGATCCCCGGCAGTGCCAAAATCGTCAAGGTCAGCGAGGACGGCAAGGTGGATGGTATCACATTCCGCATTCAGGGCAACGGCATCGACAAGACCGTTAAAACTGCAAACGGCGGTGTGATTCAGGTAGACAATCTCAAGCCAGGAGTTTACACCGTGACCGAAACCGAATATGACAAATATATTCCGCAGGAAACACGCCGCGTCACCGTAGTCAGCGGTCAGGTGTCTACCGTCAACTTCAGCAACAAGCTCCGCCGCGGCGACCTTACAGTCAAAAAGACTGCCGAGGACGGGCTGACCGAGGGCATGAAGTTCCGCCTCTACGGAACATCGATCTCCGGCATTGAGGTCAACGAGTATGCTGTGACCGATAAAAACGGCATTGCAAAATTCAAGAATGTGCTTATCGGCACGGGATATACCCTCGAAGAAGTCGACACTCCGACTCGCTATGTCGTACCCGACAAGCAGACTGCCACAATCGAGTGGAATAAGGTAACGAACAAGTCCTTTGACAATGTCCTCAAGAAGTTTAATGTTACTGTAACCAAGAGCGACAGCGAAAAGGGCTTGCCGCAGGGCGACGCATCTCTTGCAGGCGCAAAGTACGGCATCTATAAGGGCAATCAGCTCATCGACACCTACACCACCGACGCAAACGGTCAGTTTACCACCAAGTATTATATCTGCGGCGATGATTGGTCGCTGAAAGAAATCAGCCCGTCCGAAGGATACCTTCTTAACACAGAAAGTCAGCACATCGGTGCTGAGGCCAAGCTCTATACCGTAGAATACAACCTCGCAAAGCCTCTCGACTCCCTCGAAAATGTTATCAAGGGAAAAATCGCCGTAATCAAGCATTGCGATGACGGCAGCACCAAGATCGAAACACCCGAAAAAGGTGCAGAGTTTGAGGTATACCTTGCCGCCTCCGGCAGCTATGAAAACGCCAAGGAAACCGAGCGAGATATCCTTGTGTGCGATGAGAACGGCTTTGCCGAAACCAAGGGTCTGCCTTACGGCGAATACACCGTGAAGCAGACCAATGGCTGGGAGGGCAAGGAATTGCTTGCACCTTTCAATGTCTTTGTTAAGGAAAACGGCGAAACCTATCGCTTCCTCATCAACAACGCAACCTTTGAGGCACTCATTGAGATTGTTAAAAAGGACGCCGAAACGGGTAAAATTATCCCTGCGGCGGGTATTGGCTTTAAGGTACGCAACACCGACACGGGTGAATATATCGTGCAGCATATCAACTACCCGACGCCTGTGGACATCGACACCTATTACACCGATGTAACGGGCAAGCTCATGATGCCCGAAAAGCTGCCTTACGGCAATTATAAGATCATCGAGCAGTGTACGGCATACGGATATGTTCTCGACTCTTCTCCCATCGCATTCAAGGTGGACGGCAGCAAGACGGTTGTAACCGTAGAAAAGCACAATATGCCGCAGAAAGGCATCGTCAACATTTCAAAAAGCGGCGAGGTCTTCTTCTCCGCGGTGGAATCGGACGGCGTGTACAGCTTTGTTTTTGCAGATAAAGGTCTCGCAGGTGCGGTCTATGAGATTACCGCCGCCGAGGACATTATCACGCCGGACGGCACACTCCGCTATGCCAAGGGTACGGTTGTCGACACTGTAACCACCGATGAAAGCGGCAATGCCGCAAGCAAACCGTTGTACCTCGGCAAATATACGGTCAGAGAAACAAAAGCACCTTACGGCATGGTACTGAACGATGAGGCAAAGTCGGTTGAACTGACCTATGCAGGCGAAACCGTCGAGGTCACCGAAACCTCCGCCGAGTTCTATAACGAACGCCAAAAGGCAGAGGTGTCGCTCTCCAAAATTCTCGGTAAGGACGAAACCTTCGGCATCGGGAATAACGGAGAAATCCTCTCGGTGCAGTTCGGGCTGTATGCCGCCGAGGACTTGACCGCCGCTGACGGCACGGTCATTCCAAAGGACGGACTGCTTGAAATTGCCAACTGTAATGAAAACGGCAATATCACCTTTAAGACCGACATTCCCGTAGGCGCAAAGCTGTATGTAAAGGAAATTGCGACCGACAGCCACTATATCCTCTCGGACGAAAAACACCCCGTAACTTTTGACTACGCCGGACAGGATACCGCCATTGTGGAGATCAAAGCAAACAGCGGCGAAGCCATCAAGAATGACATCCTCTACGGCTCGGTTAAGGGCTTGAAAATCGACCGTGAAACCGAAAAGCCTATCGTCGGCGCAAAATTCGGACTCTTCCGCAGCGGCGAAACCGAGTTTACTGCCGAAAACGCTATCCTTACAGCTGAATCCGGCGAGAACGGCGTATTCACTTTTAAGAACATCCCTTACGGCGATTGGCTCATTAAGGAATTGCAGTCTGCCGACGGATACCTTGCCAATGAGGAAATCTATCCTGTGAGCATTGCGAAAAACGAGCAGACGGTAGAAATTACCGTGGTCAATGACCGCATTCCCGAAATCAAGACCACCGCTGCGGTTGACGGCGAAAAGGAAGTCTGTGCAACCGAGGTGTTCACGCTGACCGATACCGTATCCTACAGCCATCTCATCCCCGGCAAGGAGTATGTACTCAAAGGGACGCTTATGGATAAGAACACGGGCAAGGTCTTTACCGAAAACGATAAAGCTGTAACAGCCGAAACCGTCTTCACGCCCGAAGTTCCGAACGGAACGGTTACGGCATCCTTTACCTTCGATTCAAGGCTCATCAAGGAAAACACAAGCCTTGTGGTATTTGAAACGCTGTATAAGGACGGCAAAGAGCTTGCCGTACACGCAGACATTGAGGACGAGGATCAGACCGTCAGGGTTACCGTTCCCAAAATCGGAACAAAGGCAACCGTAAACGGTGAAAAGTCCGTAACTACCAAGGACGACATCACCATTGAGGACACCGTTTCCTACAAGAACCTTACAGTTGGTAAGGAATACACCGTCAAGGGTATCCTTATGGACAAGGCAACAGGCAAGCCATTCCTCGTAAACGGCAAGGAAGTGACCTCCGAGGTCACCTTTACGGCAGAGAAAAAAGGCGGAGAGATTACAGTCCGCTTTACCTTTGACGGCAGTAATGTCACCAAGCAGACAGACATTGTGGTGTTTGAAACGCTCTACCGTGACGGCGTGGAAATCGCAGCTCATGCAGACATCAAGGATGACGGTCAGACCGTAACGCTCACACCTCCTGCTCCTCCCGTTCCGCAGACGGGCGACAACTCTAACCTCGGTTTCTGGATCGGACTCGGTGCTGTGGCACTCGGCGGTATCATCGCCGTGGTCATCATCCGTATGAAATCCCGAAATGATGAGGATGATGAGTGATGAAAAAGGTGTATGTCTGCGCTCCCCTCGGAGGGAATATTGAGGAAAATCTCAAAAAGGTTAAGACATATACCGAATACTCACTGAGGTGCGGCACGGCTCCGGTCGTGCCGCATTTCTATGCGGAATGTCTTGACGATAACAATCCCAAAGACCGTGAAGTCGGCCTGGCGGCGGGAATGTCACTGTTGTGGCTTTGCGATGAGGTTTGGGTATTCGGAGATACCATTACGGACGGCATGAGTGCCGAATTGAAATTTTGCAAGAACCTCAACATCCGAGTCCGAAAGATAACCGAAAAAGAAATCCAAAAAGCGATTGGAGGTAATCCCTTATGAATCCTATGAAAAAGAAAACTGTCAGAATCCTTTTCTGTGTTCTGCTTGTGGCCGTCCTTGTGTCGGCTTTCTCTATGACTGCCTTTGCCGCAGGCGATGTGGCGGGTGCGATCGAAAACACATGGAACGCTGCAAAAAGCCAAATTCAGACAGTCGTCAACAATGTTGTTTTTCCCGTGTGCGATATGATCCTCGCCATTCTTTTCTTCGTGAAGGTCGGCACGGCTTACTTCGACTACAGAAAGCACGGACAGTTTGAATTTGCCGCTCCGTGTATTCTTTTTGCCTGCCTTATTTTCACGCTGACCGCACCGCTGTATATCTGGTCGATAATTTGATACAACCGGTTACGAAACGGAGGTGATGACTTATCTTTGACTGGTTAGGCGATATCTTTTCGGGGATCGGCAACGCCATCGGCGACGCTATGGACTTCCTCGGAACACAAATATCCAATGCCATTTGGGATGCAATGCTCAAATGGTTTTATGAAATCATCTACGGCGCTATCGCCGACTTCTTCGAGATGATGGGCAATATGGGCGCGGATGTGTTTAACCTTGAATGGGTAAAGGCAACCGTAAAGCTGTTTACACTGTTCGGCTGGGGCTTGTTTGTAGCCGGAACGGTTGTGGCAATATTTGATGTTGCCATCGAGTACCAATGCGGCAGAGCCAATGTGAAAACAACGGCTCTCAACATCATAAAAGGCTTCTTTGCCTGCTCTCTCATCGGAGTCGTGCCGATAGAATTATACAAGTTTTGCATCAGCCTGCAAAACACCTTTTCCCACGACCTTGCCCGTATTTTTGCAGGAACGCAGTCCCTCGACCTCGCAGGACAAAGCACTTCGGTGCTGCAGGGCTCGTTTATGGTGGCAGCCACCGCAGAATACAAGCTCTTTAATCTGCTTGCGATGATCGCCTTTGCCTACTGCATTATTAAAATATTCTTTCAGAATATCAAAAGAGGCGGAATTCTTCTTGTGCAGATGTCTGTCGGTGCGTTATATATGTTCAGCGTACCGAGGGGCTATGCCGACGGCTTCAACCAATGGTGCAAGCAGGTCATCGCAATCTGCCTTACCGCATTTATGCAGACAACATTGCTTTTCTTGGGGCTTCTGACCTTTCCGCAGAATATGCTCCTCGGACTCGGCATTATGCTGGCGGCCAATGAGGTACCAAGAATTGCGCAGCAGTTCGGACTTGATTCGAGTGTCAGAGTAAACATGATGAGCGTTGTTCATGCCACAACTACAGCGGTCAATCTCTCTCGCAGTGTAGCAAAAGCCGCGGGCAAATAAGGAGGTGCGCTATGAAATACTATACGCAGGCAAACAGATTTTTTCAGAAGTACGGCTCGGACGCATTTAAAATCATTGCCGCCTATGAGGAAGCGGCAGACATTCCGCCAACCGAGCGATATGCAAATTGGTGCGGCGATTACGGTATATTCGAGCCGTCATTAAATGAGGAAATGACCTATGACAAGCTCCTCTCCCGTTACAAGGCAGGGCTTAAATATCTCGGTATTATCCATGAGCAAGCAAAAGCAGTGTGCAGTCGATTCCTCTCGGAACAGCTTGCAGAGCATATCCGTGAGCAGCTCGGACGGCACAATGCCGACGCCGAATACCGTCCGGCATCCGTTATAACTAAAATGGATACGCCGGAACTCACAAGGGATATGCTTGTGGTCGACCGAGATATGGAAATCGACTGCGACATCGGGCATCAGATTACCTGTTATCTCGAAACATGGTTTGATGTGGACAAGAAATTCGGAACGAACACGGCGGCGGACGATGACAAATGGCTGAACCTGTACGCCAAGTACGACCCGTTCGCCGACACGCTCCGGCTTGAATTTACCGTCACGACCGCCGATTCCTGCGAGGAAGGCGAATATGTACCGACCGTTGCGGAGTCGCAGCTTATCAAGGAAATGATCGCCGAGAAGCTCCGTGAGGAATACGGGCAGACGCCCAAGGAATTCTGCGAGGATGTCGGCGGCATAGAGATCGGAGGAATGACGCAATGACGCAATATATCTATCCGCAGAACTTAAAAGCTACCGCCAATCTGTGGCTTTGGAGCTTGCGGGACTTTGTAATTTTGGCGGTAGCCGCACTGTTGTCGGTTCTCGCCCTTGTGCAGCTGCATATTTTCTTACCGGCCGTGGCTGTGTTGTGCTACGGCTTTTTAACGATCCGCATGGACGATATCTGCAAAAAACCAACAATAAATCTGTTATTTCGGAATTTCAAATTGGCTTGGCTTTCTGCGTTTGTATAAACGGCAGCGTACTGTCAAATTTTGCGGTAGGCTGTCGAAGCCCTCCGTATCAATCGTTTTTGACCTAACAAAAAAACGATTGAACGGAGGTACATAAACTTGAAAAAACAACCCAAAGCGGTTTATATCATAGAAAACGGCGGGTACACGGAACTGACCTATGATGAATTCCGTCGCCGTGAGCAAATCTGCCCGTTATATGCGGACAAGCTGTTCCTGCCCCTCTACGGCAGGCTTATGGAGGTATCCAAAGAGGATTACGCGGAATTCTACCGAGCAAAGCGCCGGCAGAAATATCTGGACGAACGCTCTGCCGACAACGGTGACTTCTCCTACGATATGCTGACCACCGATGAATTCAGCGGCGAGGACATCCTCATCGCCGATCAGCCGGATGTGTGCGATACCGTAGTGGAAAGCATTATGACGGACAAGCTCAGAAAAGCCATCCTCAAGCTAACCGATGAGGAACAACTCCTCATCTACCGCCACTATTACGCCGGCATTTCAGGCACAGACCTTGCCGAAATTTACGGCGTATCACAGCAGGCAATCAGCAAGCGGATCGCCAAAATCAGAGCAAAGCTCAAAAATCTTTTAGAAAATTAAAATAATTGGTTGTAGCCCCCTCAACTTTTCGGCATGGAAAGTGAGGGGGCTTTCTCTATAGCCTCCGCCCGTTCTTTGAAAACCGAATAGTACAGCGCATCCTTTACCTTCCTTCTGCTGTCGGGAAACCGATGAGCCACACGGGATTTTCTCGGACGGTGCGGCGCATCCGCACCGAAGGCCATGACAGGCAGAAGCATTAAAGATACTTGCGTCCAGTCACAGGCCGAGCGTGATAAAACCGTCGCAGCCAATGAGGGCGCCTCGCAGAGATCCTGGGAGTGGTGGGATTCCAATGAGGTCAAATGCATGACCGGAGGATGTGTTCCCTTGTTCGGGGCGTCGTGGACAAATACGGACAGAACCAAGAACGATTGATACAAATACCAAGGCGGTCGTTTGCCCAAAAACACTCGGCCGCCTTTTACTTAAACGGAGGTCAACTATGAAAGAGATTAAACGAGGTGAAATCTATTCCGCCGACTTCGGCGCAGGCTTCGGTAGTGAGCAAGGCGGAATCCGCCCTATTTTGATTTTACAGAATAATACAGGCAATAAGCACAGCCCCACCACCATCGTGGCGGCGATCACAGGCAGAAAGACAAAAACAGCTCTGCCCACCCATGTGAAAATCATGGCGAAAGGGCTTAAAACCGAATCCACCGTCCTGCTCGAACAAATCCGAACGATAGACAAAGCACGGCTCGGCGAGTATATCGGCAGGCTCGACAGCAAGACCCTCGCCGCCGTTGACCGTGCCATTGTGGTAAGCCTCGGCATCAAATACTTGGAGAGGCTGCTCAATGGATAAAAGAACCGACATCAACAACGCATCATTTGCCTACGGCGTAAACCTTCTGCGAATGCTGCTTGATATGAATTTGATAACCGAGGACGAGTACGAAAGGATCACCCGAATCAGCGCGGAATACTATGACACCGAGGTCGTTTGTGTCTGAAATCTTAATTCGCAAATTTCCGAAAAATAGTGCTGGATGTATTCGAACTCCTGTGGTATTGTTTGTGTTGCCAAAAGGCAGAACAGCAAGGAAACCCCTTGCGGAAAGGAGAAAACGCAGATGAAAACAATAACCGAAATCACACGGCAAAAACCGGCGCCGCCACAAATACGGCTTGCGGCTTACTGCCGAGTATCGAGCGACTCAAGCGATCAGCTTCACTCCTTCGCCGCACAAATCAAATACTACTCCGAATACTGTAAACGGCATCCCGAATACAAATTCGTAGACATTTATGCGGACGAAGGTATAACAGGCACAAGCATGGAAAAGCGAGATGACTTCCGCCGAATGCTGCGGGACTGCAAAAAAGGTCTGATAGACCGCATCATCGTAAAATCCATGTCACGCTTCGCCCGAAACACCGAGGAAATGCTGACGGCACTCCGAGCGCTTGAACAAATGGAAGTCAGCGTATATTTCGAGGAACAGGGGCTTGATACCAAGTCAATGAACAGCGAGATGTTCGCTACCTTCCCCGGCATGGTTGCCCAACAGGAAAGCGTGTCCATATCGCAGAATATGCGGTGGAGTTATAAAAAGAGAATGGAATCCGGCGAATTCAACTGCTGCGCTCCGGCTTACGGCTTCGACCTTATCAACGGCAAGCTTGTAATCAACGAAACGGAAGCGGCTGTCATTCGCCGGATTTTTGATCTCTACCTGCAAGGCGTCGGTATGCAGACCATAGCAAACATTCTCAATAACGAGGGTGTACGCAGACAGTACGGCCGTGAAAAATGGCATCACACCACCGTGAACTATGTCCTAAACAACGAAAGGTATAAGGGCGATGCCTTACTTCAAAAGCAGATCACCACACAAACCCTGCCGTTCAAAAAGCAGCTCAACCACGGTGAACAGCCTATGTACTATGTAGAAAACAGCAACCCTGCCATCGTGAGCCGAGAAACCTATGAGGCGGTGCAGGCTCTTATTAAAAGCCGACAGCCGAGCTGCAAGCGGAAAGCCAAAAACTATCCGCTTACAAGAACGCTTCTCTGCCCCGATTGCGGTCACACCTTCCGCCGTCAGGTTGTAAACGGTACAGCATATTGGCTATGTGCAGCAAAAGCAACCAACAAGACAGATTGTGCTTGGCGCAGAGTAAAAGAGGACGAGGTGTACGCCACTTTTAGCCTTATGATAAGAAAGGTGCAAGCTAATCGAGAATACCTGCTCGGAACACTTATACGGCAGCTTGAAGAACTGCAATACCGCACCACGGGCAGTCAGCAGCGGATAAAGGAAATCGACCGTGAGATTGCAGACCTTACGGCACAGAACCTCGTACTCTCCCGTCTGCATGGCAAAGGAGTGCTGAACGCCGCAGACTACACGGCACAATCCGATGTGCTTGAAAACAAGATAACCGAGCTGCGGATCGAACGCCGAGCAAAAATTACCGACAGCGATGAGAATGAGATGTTGGATGAACTGAAAATGCTGAACGACATTCTCAAGGGAGTCGAAATCGGCATAGGCTTCGATGCCGAACTCTTCGAGCAAACGGTTGACAGCATCACGGTGGAAAGCAGTGAACTGCTGACCTTCCACCTTGTAGGCGGTATCAGCCTGTCCGAAAAAATCCGTGAGAAAGGACGGTGCTACCAAGCATGAATCATCGAAACATACCACTTGGCTATGCCTTAAGCGGCGGCATCATAATCATCAACGAAGCTGAAGCCGACACCGTCAGAGAGATTGCCGAGCAATATCTCAGCGGCAAGTCGCTGAAATCTATCGCCGAAATGCTGACCGCAAAACACATTGAGTATATGTCCGGCAAGACCGATTGGAACAGGTCGCGCATAAAGCGAATTGTTGAGGATAAGCGCTATATAGGCGATGGCGGCTATGCGCCGATACTGACCGAGCAAGAATATGCAGCCATGCAGAGCATCAAAGCAAAGAAAAATACCCAAAAGGATGTAAATTATAGTGAGGGCATCTTCACGCTGAACGCTCCGGTCGTCTGCCCCAACTGCGGCGGCAGAATGCATAGGCGCTTTGACAGACGCCGCAAGGCAACTACATGGTGGCAATGCCCCGAATGCAAAGCCTCGGTCAATATAAGCGATGAGGATATGCTTGACGGCATTACCGAGCTGCTCAACGAAGTCATTGCCGATCCCGAAAGCATTCAGATACCGAAGTCCGACCATGAGGAAAGTCAAGAGATAGAGCGGCTAAACGCAGAGATATCAAAGGCACTCAACACTGTCAGCTTCGATAAGGAAGCCATAAAGCAAAAAATGCTCACTTGCGTGAGCGAAAAATACACGAGCCTTGGCACGGAAGAAATCACGGCTCAAAGCCTAAAAGATATATTCAAGACTGTGTCGCCGCTGACAGCCTATGATAGCGACTTAACAGACCAGGCAGTCAGCGAGATCCACCTGAAAGGAAACGGCACGATAAGCCTTGTACTTATAAACGGTCAGAGGATCGGAAAGGAGAAATCAGCATGATGCAAGCAACAAGCGTACAGCCCCAAAAAACCGTCCGCATTATTCCAGCAACGATAGACACTAAAGCGGCTATCACGCAGAGCTACCGACAGCTTCGAGTTGCCGCCTACTGCCGAGTATCCACCAAACAGGATGAGCAGCTAAACAGCTACGAGGTACAGCGTACCCATTACGAGGAGCGCATACGCACCGAGCCGAAATGGTCACTTGTGGGTATATTCGCTGACAAGGGCATTACGGGAACAAGCATGAAAAAGCGTGACGAATTCAATAAAATGCTCCGTCTCTGCTACAAGGGCAAGATTGACATGATTATCGTAAAATCTATCAGCCGATTCGCCCGAAACACCCTCGATGTTATCAAGATAACGAGGAAGCTCCGAGAGATCAATGTGGATGTGTACTTCGAGGAACAAGGTATTCACAGCATCGATCCTGCATCGGAATTTTACATCACCATATACGGCTCGATAGCCCAAAGCGAATCAGAGAACATCAGTGCCAATGTCAAATGGGGCAAAGCACAGAGCGCCAAGCAAGGCAATGTGCCATTCCAATGCAAACACTTCCTCGGCTACTCTAAAAACGCAGACGGCGAAATCGAAATCGTCCCCGAAGAAGCCGAGATTATACGAGAAATATATGAGCAATACCTATCCGGCGAGAGCCTGTACGGAATCAAATGCTATCTCGAAGCAAAAGAGATCCCGACGCCTGCCGGATGCAGTGTATGGCGGCAGGAAACCATTCGCTCTATCCTCACAAACGAGAAATACAAAGGCGACGCCATCATAAACAAAACCTATGTGTCCGACTGCATCAGCAAGAGAGTCAAGGCAAACAACGGCGAGAGGACCAAATACTATATTGAGAACAACCACCCTGCGATTATCGACGCAGGCACCTTCGCAAGAGTCCAGGAGGAAATAGCACGGCGCTCCGGCAAGCCGAAGGTCAAGCAAAAAGGCACGAAAACCGAACTGAGCCGCTATTCAAGCAGATATGCGCTGAGCGAACTGCTGATATGCGGCGAATGCCGAACGCCTTACCGCCGATGCACATGGACTGCCAAGGGCAAGAGAAAAATCGTATGGCGATGCATTAACCGACTTGACTACGGCAAGAAATACTGCCACCACTCGCCGAGCATTGAGGAAACCCTGCTGCAAGACGCTGTTATGAGAGCCATCATGCAGACGGCAAAACAAAATGTCGAGGTGCTGAAAACACTGAAAATTCATATCGGCATGGGGCTTACGGATGAAGTCACCGAGGATAAAACCCTCGATATTCAGATACGCATTGCCGAAATCGACGCCGAGTTTCAGAAAATGCTCAAGGCGGTATCTGCCGACAATGCAGACGGCATCGATGAGGAACGCATCACCGAGCTGATGAATGAAAAGCAAAGATTGACAGTACAGCTCGAACAGTATGCAGCCGTGCGCCAAAAAAGAGAAAGCGCAAAATCCCGACTCGATGAAATTTTTACCATACTTGACGGACTGCAAAATCACCCAATGGAATATGACGATAAGCTCGTCCGTCAGATCATCGAATGCATAGTGGTGGAATCAAAAGAGAAAATCAAGGTGGTCTTTATCGGCGGCACCGAAATCGAGATGACGCTGTAAACAGCCTTGAAAACAGAAACGGAGTGATGTAGAATGATTGTGACGAGTGTTCAAATCAAGACAGTGAAAACGCAAAAACATCTCTATTGTCCTGTCTTCACAAAGTCAAATTATCCGAACATTGTCATCAATGGTGACGCGTTCGGATTTTTGATTTTTTTTAATGTAATTCGTTCCTGCGGGACGAGTGAATTGTTTTGATATTTGAGTGTCTCAAAATGCAAGCGCATGGTTGAGGCATTTTTTTATTGAGATATATACGGAAAATCATAACACTTTTTATCAACAAATTAAGCTAAAATTTTTTGGTACCGATATTTTCAAGCTGATTTGTAATTACCTTTTTTGAGCATAACAGCCATTATGACAGCACATATAATAACGGAAAAAAGCGAGCCTGCTGCTGAGGAAAGTCCCATCGGCAAAAGAGTAGTTTTAAACAGCTTTGAAGTAATATAGGCGCCGGGTATACGGACAAGAATTATTGAAATCAGATTGTGTAAAAACGAAAATCCGGACTTACCCGCCGCACAGAAATAACCGCTGCAGCTGAAATGTATACCGGCGAAAAAGCAATCCCATATATAACCCTTTAAATACTGACCGCCAGACAGGATTACGGCATTGTCGTCCGTAAAAAGATCTACCATGCCGTTTGCGGCAAACTGAACCGTAACCGCCGCCGTTATCGAAAATACCGAGGAGATTATTATGGCATAACCGAGTGTGGATATCGCTCTTTTCGGTTTGCCGGCACCGATATTTTGCGCCCCGATCGCCGATACCGCGGACAGCATTGAGGAGGGCACCAAAAACACAAAACCGATTATTTTTTCAACTATTCCGACCGCGGCGGCGTCGGTTAGACCCCTGCGGTTGGCAATTGCGGTAATAAGTATAAAGGATATTTGAATAAAACCGTCCTGAAGGCTTATCGGTACGCCGATTTTAAGTATTTTTCCCGTAACGGAGCCAAGCGGCTTAAGAGCGGTTCTTTTAAGCGCTATTCCCAAACGGCGTTTTAATATAACAAAAAGCGATACGGCAACGCTAAGCCCTTGTGAAAGCGTTGTTCCGAGCGCGGCGCCGGCAGGTCCCATATCAAAAGCGCCGATAAACAAATAGTCAAGAACAATATTTGAGGCGCAGGCAACGGCGATAAAATACATAGGACTTTTACTGTCGCCCAAACCCCTGAAAATCGAGCTTATTATATTGTATGCTGTGATAAACGGTATTCCGAGAAAGCAGATTGTAAGATATTTAACGGCGCCGTCCACCGCCTCCGCGGGGGTGGAAACAGCGTTTACAATAGGCTTTACAACTATAACCAATACCGCCGTAAGAACCAAAGAAAGCGCCATAAAAAGCGTAACGGTGTTGCCGATATATATTGCCGCTTTTTTACGGTCGCCGGCACCAACGGCGTTGCCTATGCTTACGGTAGAACCCATGGCAAGTCCCACTATAATTACGGTAAGCATATGCATAACCTGCGAGCCTACCGAAACGGATGTGGTTGCGGCTGTGCCGTCAAAGCTGCCTATAATAAAAAGGTCTGCCATACCGTAAAGGGTCTGAAGAAAATAAGACAGCAGATACGGCAGTGAAAAAAATGCCAGGTTTTTAAAAACACTGCCGTCGGTAAGATTTTTTTCCATTTTATTGTTCCTTATTTTTGATTAAAAACTTTTTTCTGTATTCGTTCGGTGATATTCCGAAGGCTTTTTTAAACGATTTTGAAAAATACAGCGGATCGCTGAAGCCGCAGGAAAGCGCGGTTGATTTTACCGATACGCCGTGCTCCAAAAGTTCTTTTGCTCTGGCGGCCCTGTATTTTGTAAGATACGCCCCCGGTGAAATTCCGCACATATTCATAAAGCATCTGTGCAAAGTGGAGCGGCTCACACCGAGGAAATCGCACATAACGCCAAGGTCAAGCTCGTCCTTGTAAAAGTTTTGCTGAATTAAGCGGCAGGCGGTATCAAAATAGCTTTCACGGCTGTTTTCGGTAATTTTCGGAAAGGTGTCCGCATATATTCCCAAAACTGTGAGCAAAAGTCCCCTTGCGGTATTAATGTCTGACGGGTACGGGTCCATACCGCACAGCATTTCAAAAAAGGGGAGAAGCCTTTTTTTCGGTATACCTCCTATAATGCAATCTCCTCTTAGGTAATTGATATTTTTAAAAAGAGAAGCATACTGCTCGCCCGAAAAGTCAATCCAGGTGTATTCCCAAGGGTCGTTTTCATCGGGGAAGTACGCAATATTATCAAACGGCCGTATAACAAAGCTTTCCCCGCACTCAGCAAGGTAAGCCTTACCGTTTTTTAAAAAAGTTCCCTTACCCTTAATTATGTAATGCACCACATAACAGGTTCTGGTGCCCGGTCCCCAAGAGTGCATATCGGAGCAGTCCCTGCGGCCGGCAGATATGAACTCGGAATCTACGGTCACCCAACCACACTCCTTTTTTGAAACAAAAATCCATATAAATGCAATAAAAGGTTATAGAAAATAACATTTTTTTGCAATATACTTATTTTACAATATTTATTGTCGGAGGTCAAGAAAATGATAAAAAATACGCCACCTATGGGTTGGAATTCCTGGAACACATTCGGAGCCGATATAAACGAAAAGCTGATTTTTGAAACAGCGGATAAAATGGTCGAAACAGGTCTTTTGGACGCCGGTTACGACTATTTGGTTATTGATGACTGCTGGTCGCTTAAAGAAAGAGACAAGGACGGCAGATTGGTTGCCGATCCCGAAAAATTCCCGCACGGTATGAAATCCGTTGCCGATTATGTTCATTCAAAGGGTCTTAAGTTCGGTATGTATTCCTGTGCCGGAAATCTTACCTGTGCCGGATACCCCGGAAGCTTTGAACACGAATTTACAGACGCGGAAACCTTCGCTGAATGGGGCGTGGATTTCCTTAAATACGATTATTGCTATCACAGCAATATTATACACGGCAAATATCTTTACCGCCGTATGGGTCTTGCGCTTAAGAACTGCGGCAGGGATATTCTCTTCAGCGCCTGCTCGTGGGGAGCGGACAACACAGCCGAGTGGATGCGTGAAACGGGTGCGAATATGTGGCGCTCAACAGGCGATATTTTTGATACCTGGGAATCTATTAAAAAGCTTACCGAGGAGCAGGATGCCATACTTCCTTACGGCGGAGCGGGTTGCTTTAACGATATGGATATGCTGGTTGTGGGAATGTACGGCAAGGGCAATGTCGGTCTTGAAGGACTTAACGATGTGCAGTATAAGACCCATTTCTCAATATGGGCTTTAATGGGATCGCCGCTTATGATAGGCTGCGATATAAGAAATATGAATGAGGAAACCCACCGTATTCTTACCAATAAGGAGCTTATAAAAATTAACCAGGATAAGGATTGCCGTCAGGTATTTAAGCTCCCCAACTTCTGGAACGATAATGTAAAAATTTACGCGCGCAATCTTGAAAACGGTGATATAGCAGTGGGTATGTTTAATTTCGGCGGAGAAAAGGCTGCGGTTCGTATGACTATAGACGAGCTTGGTATTCCCGAAAGCACAGACAGAACTCTTAAGCTTGAAAATGTTTGGGATGATGAGACGGTAACGGTTACGAACGGCGCGTTTATTCACGATATAGAGCCGTACGGCTGCCTTGTTTACAGATGTAAGGTCGTGAAAAAATAATGTCTGCCTGTATTAATTGCGGAAAAGAGCTTGAGCATAACGATATAGGGGCATATAAAAAATTCATAAACAGGGGAAGCACACGGTTTATGTGCCGCAAATGCCTTGCAAAGGAGCTGGGTGTTTCCGAGGAGCTTATAAATAAAAAAATAGAATACTTCAAATTACAGGGTTGTACTCTATTTATATAAAGGAAAAGCACCGAATTTGTATAAAAAATTAACAATTTGTTATTTTTGCAATTTAACACTTGAAAAACCGTTTTTTTGGCAGTATTATTAAATATATTCTAAAGCGCTTGTGCAATATTACTTGCAGTAGGCGCACCCAAGGAAGTGTCTTAAAAATGGAAATCAAAATAACAAAAACTTCGTCCCCGAAGGCAAAGCCGGAAAGCAGTAAGCTCGGCTTCGGTAAAATATTCACCGACCATATGTTTATGATGGATTATTCCCGTGAGGACGGATGGCATGACGCAAGAATCATACCGTTCGGTAATATTTCGCTTCATCCGGCTTCTACCGTTTTGCATTACGGCTCCGAAATATTCGAGGGACTTAAGGCGTACCGCCGCGCGGACGGCGAGGTTCAGCTTTTCCGCCCGATAGAGAATGTACGCAGAATGAACAATTCAGCCGAAAGGCTTTGTCTTCCGCAGATACCCGAGGAGGACTTTTTGCAGATACTCGATACATTTGTAGGTCTTGAAAAGGACTGGACTCCGTCCGAGGAGGGCACATCGCTTTACATCCGTCCGTTTATGTTCGGAAACGATGAAAATTTGGGCGTTCACGCCGTTCATCACGCTACATTTGTAATCATTCTTTCGCCTGTCGGCAGTTACTATGCCGAGGGTCTTAATCCGGTAAAGATTATGATTGAGGATAAGGATGTAAGAGCTGTAAGAGGCGGCACGGGGTATGCAAAATGCGGCGGAAACTATGCCGCAAGCAACAGAGCCGGCGAAAAAGCGGAAGAAATGGGATATTCACAGGTGCTTTGGCTTGACGGTGTGGAGCGCAAGTACATCGAGGAAGTCGGCGCTATGAATGTTATGTTCAAGATTGACGGCGAAATAGTCACCCCAGAGCTTACAGGTTCCATTCTCCCCGGTATTACAAGGAAATCCTGCATTGAAGTGCTCAGGGAAAAGGGATATAATGTAAGCGAAAGGCTTTTAAGCGTAGACGAGCTCGGCGAGGCGCTTAAAAACGGCAAGCTTGAGGAAGCGTGGGGCTGCGGTACAGCCGCGGTTGTCTCCCCGATAGGCGAGCTTTGCTATAAGGGCGTTAAGTACACCATTAACGACGGCAAGATAGGCGAGGTAACACAGCATCTTTACGATACGCTTACCGGTATTCAGTGGGGTAAGCTTGAGGATACGCACGGTTGGACGCATCTCTTGAAATAATATCAAAAAACGGTTGTTACAGTTTTTTACTGTAACAACCGTTTTTTATTTTGTTTTAAGCCGTTTATGTTCTTCGAACTTTTCAAAGAGCCTATCTATCAGCTTGCAGGATAAGAAGCCTATAAATACTCCGAGCACTGCCCCTGCCAAAACATCCGACGGGTAATGCACATACAGATAAAGCCTTGAAAACGCTATAAGAACCGCCAAAATAACAGCAGGTATTCCGAATCGCTTATCCCGTATAAGAAGCACCGTTGCCGCCTCAAATGAAGCCAGAGTATGCCCCGACGGGAAGGAATAATCCGAAAGCGCTTTCACAAGCAGGTCGGGTCTTATTGCGGTGTTAAGGTCATACGGCCTTATTCTCGCAAAGGAATTTTTCAGTATAAGGTTTCCGATAATAAGACCTATAAGCAGAGCCGTACCCATCGAAATTCCCGTCTTGCGCGTTTTCTTAATAATTATAAACGCTAATGCTACGGCTATCCAAAAAATTCCGCCGTCACCGAATTTAGTAATTATCGGCATTACCGCGTCAAGAAAACGGCAGGTGAGGTGTTCGTGGATAAAGTCAAGTATTTTAAGTTCATATTCATTCATTTTACCGAATCCCCCGTGTTTTGCATGTCAATCGCCTTATAGGTGTCTCCGTCCTTTTTGAGATACACATATTTATCAAATTTGTCCTCATAAATCGCACCGTTTCGCTTTAAAGCGTTTGTAAGCCGTACACGGCAACTGAAAAGACTGTCGTTATATTTATGGAAATCGGTTGTTTTTATGTCTTTAATAGTGTGCCCCTCATGGTCGAGCGAAAAAATTACAAGACTTGATTTTATGTTTTTGTAAAGCTCTGTTGTGTCGTCTATGTATTTCTTTATGTTTGTAAGGTTGGAATCGTTCTGCATATATTCGGCGTAGGTTGAGGCTGCCTTGCCCGCAAAATCCCCCACTGCCGATTTTTCGGGGAAATCCTCCGCAACACTATAAACGCCCGAATCGTTTTCGACCGTCAGCGCTTTCTTACCTGATGTCGCCGTTACGCTTTCAGGTTCGTTTAAAAGGTCGGTTATACTTATAATTTGTTTTTTTATCAGTTTGTCGGATTTCAGAAGGTCGCTTTTAATATCGGGCAACGGCTCGTCCTTACGGTCTTCCGCCTTTACGGCAACGCCGTTGACTTTGATTTCGGCGTCCGACGCCGCGGTTATTTTCAAGGTCTTGTAAACGGAGCTGTCAAACTCACAGCCGGAAACAAAATATCTTTTTGTCTTGCCGTCTTTTTTTAAATAAACATTAAGTATTTTCTCACCGTCGGCTTTTATTTGATAAGCGGCGTCACAACCATCGGGCTTTACCGCCGAGGTTGTGCCTGTAAGCTCCTTGCCGTCGGTAAGGCTTTTAAGAAAGCTGTCAAAATTGCTTTTTGTTTCATAGTCTGAAATTTTTAAATTGTATTTGTCTTTGACCGAATACAGGTCTCCGGTTTTAATATGGCTTTCGATAAGCTTGTTTACAATAGGCTCCGGCTGTGCCGCTTCATAGTCGGCAAGCCAGCCTCTGAATACCAAAAGCCCTATTATAAGGGCGACGAAAAACAAAGCGATAACCGTGAAGTAAGCTTTATAAAACACAGATTTCGGTTTCATCACTTTTCCTCCGTTACTATAAAATAGGTCGGTATGCGGCGCGGCTTTGTAAATGCCTTATATCGGTTTACAAGACCCTGAAGCTGATACTGGTCAAGCTGTGACTTATCTACCGAATAAACATCGTAATAATTGCGGTAGTACATCATTGCCGAGGAACCGCCGTCAAGCATTGCGGCGTTCACCGCTCCGTTTGCGACCATAAGCTCTATTACATCGTTTCTCGTAGCTCCTATGCTGTCTACCGAGCGACCGTCCGTAACAAGCATTATAACCGTTCCGTCCGCCCGCTGACCTATCGCCGTGCGCTGTGCCGTACCGGTATCGTTATCCGCCTTATAAAGCTTAACATCATTGCCTGACTGTTCTATAAGCACATTGCCGTTCTGGAATGAAACGGCGTCGCGTATGCCTAATTCATCCGCCTCTTTTTTGGTCATTGATTCGCGGCAGATAAGTCTGTCGTTCTTATCAAAGCCTATAAATGTACGCTTAAGCCCATCATTCCACACATTTTTTCCGCCCGAGTAGGTAAGACCCATAGGCGCGGAGCCCTTGCCCTGACCGCCCGTGTCTAAAAATTCGCCCGCGTTTATTGCGGCGGCGGCGTTATATTTTGCGGCAATGTCAAAAATACGCATACCCTCTGTGGCGGCGGCGAAGTTTTCGGAAGAAATACCGACGGACACACGCTTCGGGTCCTTTATAAGCAGTAAATAGCCCTTATACTTAGGCTTGCTCAAAAAGGTAAGCTTCATACCGTTTTTGGCGTCCTTCCATTCGTCTGCGGCTGCGTCCGACACATAGTTGCCTACATCAATGACATCTGTGTTGAGCTTTTCGCTTTCGGCTATTATTTCGTCTACCTTTGATTTTGGAAGAAACAGAGTCGGCGCCCATTTGGTTGCGCTGGCCTCCTTAGCCATTATAACAAGCATATTGCGAAGGCTTTTACTCGGTCCGTAGCAGATCATAAACCCTGCCGAAAAGACAGTGACTATAAGCATAACTATTGCCGTACCTAAGGAAAGGAGTGTTCTGCCGACTATTGTTTTAATGCCGAGCCTTTTCTTCGGTACGGATTTTTCTGTGCCGTCCTTTTCCGAAAACACCCAGCCCTGCTGTATACGGTAGCTTATAAAGAACAGAACCGTATCAACTATAATTTTTATAACGGTGGAAACACCGGGTGCCGCCTTGAATACCGCGCCTATGACCGAAACCAAAAGGGCTGATACAAGCATTTGCGGAACCGCTAAAATATAGTACCTTATAAGAGAATTGCGCTTTTTCTTTTTCGAGTCAAAAACGGTGGTTCTGTTAATACTGTAATTTACAAACGAGGATACCGCGCGCGCTATAACGGTGGCAACCAACGCTGTAGCCATACCAAGCGCTGATTTTAAAAGCTTTGAGGCTATGTAAAAAAGCAGTATGTCTATTATGAAAGAGACGGCGGAGCTTAAAATGTAAGCCAAAATAAACCGGTATATTTTAAGCGAGTCTATTACAGGTCTGAAGTGAGAGGATGAATTTTCGTCAAGGTATACCGTTTGAATTTTTACCTCCCTTATCTTCACGCCGCACTGCTTGAATTTAAGAAGCATATTTGTCTCATAATCAAATCGGTCGCCCTTTACAGTAAGAAGCAAAGGTAAAAGCGAGGCAGGGAACGCTCGAAGCCCTGTTTGAGTGTCGGAAATTTTCATTCCGCACACAACCTTAAAAACAGCCGAGGTTATACGGTTGCCCATACGGCTGCGTTTTGGCACATCCTCGCCAGAAAAGTCACGGCATCCGAGCACAGCACCCTTGCCTATGCCGTCAAGCGCTTCAGCGCAGGCAAGCACATCGGACGGCTCGTGCTGACCGTCTCCGTCTACGGTAACTACGCCCTCGGCGTCGGGGAAATTTTTCAAAATATGCCTAAAGGCAACCTTGAGTGCCGCACCCTTGCCGTGATTTGCCTTGCGGTGTATGACCGTGATATTTTCCGTAGCCTTCGGAAAATACCGCAAATGCTCGGCGTCGCTTCCGTCATTTACAAGAATGATTTTTTTGAACCCAATGTCAAGCATTCCCTCTACCGTATTTATAAGCCGCTCATCCGGATTAAGCGAGGGGATTATGACAAAGATATTGTCCGTCATCAGACCAACTCCTCAAAAACGCATAAAATGACATTTTATTCATTATACAACCGATATGCATAACAAACAAGTAACAAAAGGGTTAAAATCCTGCTTGTCCCATAGAAAGATATGTGATAAACTCGGTTTTTATTTACTTTTTTTTTGTTTTGTTGTAAAATAGCATTTGGTGACGCTATGAAAAAAATTGTTATAATAGGCGGCGGCGCCGCAGGACTTATGGCGGCTTGCCGCGCGGCAGAGAGATACGGAGCCTCGGCGGATGTAATAATCATTGAAAGAAACGAACGCCCTGCCCGTAAGGTAATGATAACGGGTAAGGGCAGATGCAATGTTACAAACAACTGCGGTACCGATACGCTGATTGCAAATGTACCGAAAAACGGCAAATTTTTATTTTCCGCCTTTTCGGAGTTTGATTCTTCCGACACAATGGAATTTTTTGAAACTCTGGGCGTTCCGCTTAAGACCGAGCGGGGGAACAGGGTGTTCCCCGTGTCCGACAAGGCTTCGGATATAGTGGACGCTTTGGTGAGATGCGCAAAAAAAAGAGGAGCGCGTATCATAAACGGCAGAGCGGCAGCTGTAAAAACCGAAAACGGGACGGTAACGGGAGTAGAGCTTTCTGACGGCGAAATCATAGACGCCGACGGCGTTATAATAGCTACCGGCGGTATGTCATATCCGCTTACGGGCTCTGTGGGCGACGGTTATAAAATCGCAAAGGAACTTGGCCATACCGTAACGCCCATAAAGCCTTCGCTTGTTCCGCTTACCGTACACGAGGGATTTTGTGAAAGGCTTTCGGGTCTCTCGCTTAAAAACACGGTGCTTTCGGTTTTTGAAGAGGGAAAGAAAAAGCCGATTTTTTCGGAGCTCGGTGAAATGCTTTTTACTCACTTCGGTATTTCGGGACCGCTTGTGTTAAGCGCGTCGGCTCATATGCGTAAAATAGGGGAAAAGCAATATACTGCTCACCTGGATTTAAAACCGGGACTCAGCCACGAACAGCTTGACTCACGGCTGTTGCGTGATTTTGACGGCGCTAAAAACCGTGATTTTGCGAATTCGCTCGATAAGCTTTTGCCGAAAAGCATTATACCCGTTATAATATCGCTTTCGGGTATACCGAGTGATGAAAAGGTGAACCAGATAAGCCGTGAGCAGAGGGAAAGGCTGTGCGGCGTTATAAAGAACCTTACACTTCATATTACGGGGACGAGACCCATTGAAGAAGCCATAATAACGGGCGGTGGCATATCGGTCAAGGAAATAAATCCGTCCACAATGGAATCGAAAATTATAAAGGGACTGTATTTAGCGGGCGAGGTAATAGATGTGGACGCTTACACGGGCGGATTTAATTTGCAGATAGCGTTTTCAACCGGCTACACCGCCGGAAACAGCATATAAAAGGGGAAAAACAAATGGTTGCAGTAGCGATAGACGGACCGGCAGGCGCCGGAAAAAGCTCGGTAGCGAGAGCGGCGGCGAAAAAGCTCGGTTATATTTATGTGGATACCGGCGCTCTTTACAGAGCGGTGGGACTTAAATTTTTAAAATCGGGAGCGGATACGGCGCTTGACTGCGATATATCCGCCGTTCTTAAAAGTACCGTTGTGGAAATCAAGTTTATAAACGGCGAGCAGAGGGTTTTGCTTGACGGCTGTGATGTTTCGGATGATATACGCACGCCTGAGGCTTCAAAAATGGCGTCGGCGGTTTCGGCAAAGCCGGAGGTAAGGGCGTTTTTGCTTGAAATGCAGCGTAAAGCCGCCGCGGACAGTAATGTGATTATGGACGGCAGGGATATAGGAACGGTTGTTTTGACCGACGCCGATGTGAAAATATATCTTACGGCTTCTCCCGAGGTTCGTGCCGAAAGGCGGTTTAAGGAGCTTGCCGAAAAGGGGACAAGCGTAAGCTATGAAACTGTGCTTGCCGATATAATAAGCCGTGACAGCGCAGATATGAACCGTGAAATAGCGCCGCTTAAAAAAGCGGAGGACGCGGTTTTGGCGGACACCTCCGATTGCGGCTTTGACGAATCGGTAGAGCTTATAGTCAAGATCATAAAGGAAAGGGTAGGATAGCTTGAAAATTACCGTGGCAAAGACCGCAGGCTTTTGTTTTGGTGTTGACCGCGCCGTAAATACGGTATACGAGCTTGTAGGCAAGGGCGAAAGGGTCTGCACCTTAGGACCTATTATTCACAACCCCCAAATAGTGGAGGAGCTTAGTAATAAGGGCGTAAGGATAGTGAAATCCCCCTCTGAGGTTAAAGACGGGGAAACTCTTGTTATCCGCTCGCACGGGGTTACAAAGGCGGTTATGGACGAATGTGCCGAATTAGACGTTAAAACCGTGGACGCCACCTGCCCGTTTGTTTCCAAAATACATAAAATAGCAGCCGAAATGGGCAATGACGGGTATGTCACCTTAATAGCGGGCGACGCTGATCATCAGGAGGTAATAGGCATAGTCGGGCATTGCACGGGGGATGTATTTGTCTTTTCGGGACCCGACGAGCTGGAAGAAATACTGGAAAATAAGGAAAAAATAGGCGAAAGACCCGTAATTTTGGTATCTCAAACCACTTTTAACGCAGAAATTTTCAAAGTTTGCGAAAAAAAATTAAAAAAAGTATATACAAATGCGAAAATATTTGATACAATATGTAATGCGACTTCTATGCGCCAGCAGGAGGCACGGGAGCTGTCACGCAATAACGATGTAATGATTGTTATTGGCGGCAGGCACAGCTCAAACACGGCGAAGCTTTTTTCCGTGTGCCGTGAAAACTGCGGCAGAACCTTTTTGATAGAGACGGCGGACGAGCTGTCCGGTCTGTCTTTTGAAAACTGCGGTTCGGTCGGAGTCGTTGCGGGTGCGTCTACACCTGCAGGTATAATAAAGGAGGTTATTAAAACCATGTCGGAAAATTTACAACCGGTCGAAGAACAGACGGAGGTTAAAGAATCTGTTCAAAAAAGCTTCGACGAAATGACGGACGAAGAAGCATTTGAGGCTTCGCTCAGCGGATTAACCGGAGATCAGAAGGTCTGCGGTACGGTAGTTGCCGTTAATCCCACCGAGGTAACGGTGGATATCGGCAGAGGTGTTACAGGCTATGTAACCGCTGACGAGTTTTCTTCGGATGCTGATGTAAAGCTTATGGACGAAGTCAAGGCGGGCGATAAGCTTAATCTTATCATTATGAAGATAAATGACCAGGAAGGAACCGCAATGCTCTCCAAGCGCCGTTACGATGCTATTGCCGGTTGGGACAATATAGTCGCAGCCAAGGAGTCCGGTGAAATTGTTACCGGTGTTGTCAGAGACATTATCAAAGGCGGCGTAGTTGCTTATTCAAATAATGTAAGAGTATTCATTCCCGCTTCTCAGGCAACAGCTTCAAGGGGCGAACCGCTTGAGGATTTAAAGGGCAAGGAAGTTTCCTTCAGAATTATCGAGATAGGCAGAGGTCACAGAGCGGTAGGCTCTATCCGCAGCGTGCTTAAGGAACAGCGCAAGGCTGCCGAGGATAAGATTTGGGAAAACATTGCAGTGGGCGACCGCTTCACAGGCGTTGTTAAGTCACTTACAAGCTACGGCGCTTTCGTAGACATCGGCGGCGTTGACGGTATGATTCACATTTCCGAGCTTTCTTGGCAGAGAATCAAGAATCCGTCGGAGGTAGTTCTTGTAGGAGATACCGTTGAGGTTTATGTTAAGGCTCTCGATACCGAGAAGAAAAAGATCTCCCTCGGCTACAAGAAACCCGAGGAAAATCCGTGGGTTATCTTTGAGAACAACTACAATGTAGGCGATACCGTGAAGGTAACTATCGTAAGTATGACTACATACGGCGCTTTTGCCCGCATAATCCCCGGAATTGACGGTCTTATCCATATATCGCAGATTGCCGATAAGCATGTCGCCAAGCCGCAGGACGAGCTTACGGTAGGTCAGGAAGTTGACGCAAAGATTATTGCTATCGACCTTGACAAGAAGCGTGTAAGCCTTTCTATCCGTGCTTTGCTTGAGCCGGAGCAGAAGGAAGAGGAAGCTCCCGCATCCGCTGAGGACGAGGTAGTTTTCGAATCATCTGACGAAACCGCGGCAACAGAGGAATAATATTAAAAGCTTTCCGAAATATAAATTTCGGAAAGCTTTTTTATGCACAAAAAACCCACACCGTTTACCGTTATGTTCTTAACGGAAAATTCGAGGGGCTATGTAACCGGAAGGCTTAATGCCTTCCGGTTACTGCTTTTTAGGCGGATTTTTCTATGATAATATCTTCACCCATCATCCTTCTCAATAATTCACTTTTGGGGATTTGGAAGGTGTAATAGATTACAACTGCATTACCACAGGTACGAGAATATTTCTCGGCTTTTTCATGCACCACGATTTTGCGAATAAATATCCGTAGCAATTCGGGAGTCAACTTTGGCATCTCTATATACTGCTTTGCCTTTTCGATAAAATCTCTAATGCAAGTTTCGGTCATATCCATTTCGCTGATGCGATCATTGATGCTTTGCAATTCCTGTTTAAGCTCTGCTTGTTCTTGCTCATAGGAACTTGCCATTTCATCATATCGTTCGGGTGTTATGCGGCCTACTACTCTGTCCTCATAGAGAACCCGAATAATTCTGTCGAGCTCTTTGATGCGCCCCTCTATCTGTTGCTGCTGTTTTTCGGCAATTGCGTAGAATTTCTGTGCTTCTGCCTTGCCGTTTTGCGTAGCCATCTCATAAAACTTATCGGGTTTCTCTCTTGCCAGCGCAGTCATCCTTTTTAAGCTTTCGAGAACAATTTGCTCTATAACCTGTTCCCGAATGTAATGTGCTGTACACTCAGCAACCCTTCGCTGAAAACCACCACACTGAAATGCATTGTTTTCGGTTTTTACGGTCTTGCCTCGGTGAAGATACAGTCGATGTCCGCACTCACCACAGAAGAGGTATCCGGCAAACTTATCAACCTCGCCTTGCTTGTCGGGTTTTCTACGACCTTCAAATCTCTTTTGCACAAGTTCGAAAGTCTTACGGTCTACGATAGGTTCATGCGTGTTCTCAAATATGCGGATGTTTTCGGGTGAATTACTAAGCCTTTTCTTGAGCTTATTAGACTTAGAATAGGTTTTGAAGTTCACTGTATCTCCGCAATATTCTTGTCGGGATAGAATTGAGCGAACGGTTGTCTGTGCCCAATGATATGGGCGACTCAAATCGGGATTGCCGCTTCGGCGACCGGTTCTTTGAAAGGCGTATACGCTTGGAGAAATGATTTTTTCTTTTGCCAGCGTATCGCAGATTTTAACAACGCCAAGCCCTGCTGCACACATTTCAAATATGCGCTTAACGATCGGTGCTGTTTCGGGGTCAATTATCATATATGGTTCTTCTTTTTGGTTTCCGTTGTAATCTGGATTTTTCAAGAAACCATACGGAATTGAACTCCCAACTCTTTCTCCGCGCTCGCCCTTTGCTTTTAGGACGGCGCGTATTTTATTGCTTGTGTCTTTTGCATACAGATCGTTAAAATAGTTTTTTATGCCTGAAAAATCATTTATGCCGTTGGCACTATCAACTCCATCGTTGATTGCAATAAATCTAACATCGTATTCGGGAAATTTGATTTCCATTAGCATTCCTGTTTGTAAATAATCTCTGCCGAGACGGGACTGGTCTTTAACAATCAGCACACCTATTTTACCGCTTTCAATATCTGCCATCATTTCCTTGAAGGCAGGGCGGTCAAAGTTGGCACCACTATACCCGTCATCAATATAGAACTTACAATTACGGAAGCCGTGATCATCGGCATACTTTTGCAGTATTAGCTTTTGGTTTTTGATACTGTTGGATTCCCCTTGCAGCATATCCTCTTGCGAGAGTCGTCAATAAAGGGCGGTTATTAAATTAATTGTATTTTCGGTTGATTTCATTATATTTCTCATATCCTTTCCGAGCTGTGTTCAGCTCTGTTAAATCAAACCGAATAGGATACATCAACAACATATCACTATTCGGTTTGAAAGTCCAGCGACAATGCTGTTAATTTTTTGTGCCGATTATTAAATATTTCAGTTTGTCTTCTGCGGTTTCGAAGTGATCTTCTTGTGCCAAGGGAATTACTGAAATCACAGGATATCGTCTGCCGTCTATCTCTATCGTCTGTGCAAAATAATAATGACGGCGGTTTTCTTCAAAAACATCTGTGTCGATTTTGTTGTTAAGAATATTGCTCATAATAAATCCTTTCTCCAACTCAAGTTGGCTTACATATAAAACCCCATCGCTTGTCCTTCATCTTCCTGAGTAGAATAGCAAGCGTATGCCATAGGTGAAATTTTCTTGCCGAGGATTTTTTCAAGTCTAAGCTTCGCGGCGGTGCTTAGTTCTTTTGCCGGATGCGGCTCATAATCGTCCTCGGGCGGTGCTGTTGAAAGCAGATCGCCGAGTAAACTTATGAGTCCCGTTGTAACTGTCATGCTTGCTTCGGGTGTATGCGCAGGAGTTTTATAATCGTTATAGTCATCATATAGTTCGCTGCTCGCACCGCCAAGCGCAAAGTATACTTCGAGGTTGTCTTTGAGCAGACGCTCATCAAACAAACTCTTGTCGCGGCACACGTGATTGTCGGGTGTGGTGAAGGTGATATATTTGTATTTATCTTCCCACTTGACGTTGTATCCGTGCTCGCGCATATACGCAATAAATTCTTCTTTTGTATCGGAATTACTTATTGCATACAGAGCAAAACTGCGGAGTCGCTTTTTCCATTCCGGCCATCTGCCGTAGCTGCACTTTTCTTCGGTAATGCTCAACCCATACTCCTGACAGAGCTTGTTGGAGTATGCCTTCACCTGCAAAAGTTCATCGCGGGTTTGGTGAAACTTTTTACCGTTTTGGTAGTTGACAGAGTTCATAATAAGATGATTGTGAATATGACCGGTGTTGTAATGGGTCGCCACCAAGATCTGATAACCGGGAAAGTGTTCTGCAAACTTTAACCCGATTTCATGTGCGGTTTCGGATGTCAGTTCATCATCGGGAGCGAAGGACTGCACGATATGATAGTAGGTTCTGCCGTCCTCTTTACCGTATTTCTGTTTTACATAACGGAATTCTTCCAACGCCGTATTGGGTGAACACTCAATGCCGCTTATGAGTCTTTGCTCGGTTGCCTCTTTCCTCATAACATAGGGAAAGATATTATTCATCGGGCAGTCCGAAGTAACGAATTTAACGATTGCCATATCGCTTTCAACTCCTCTCTTGTTTCCGTGAGGTTTGTTTCGGTAACGAAGCCAGCGTTTACCGCACGGGCGATTTGATTTACATTATTACCGATGCGCCTGAGCTCATCGGCAACATTATCCGCACCGTTTATCACGGTGATTTGTTTTTCCAAGGCACAGTCACGCAGATACTGACTGACGAGTCTGTATGAGGATAGTGCCTTGTGGGTGATGATTTCTTTTTCTTCAGGTGTTACCCTGAACTTTAATATTTCGGTTTTAGTCATCGTTGTAACCGTCCTTTCTTAAAAATATAGGGGGTATGGGCTTAGCCCGACCGCCTTTGGTGCGGCCGCCGAAATCGGTGGACGTAACACAAAGGCGAAACTCGCAATAAACGCCCTACCGATAGTTACTGCTGTAATCCATACGGCAGAAAAAGAAGAATGCAACAATGCAAAGGACTCCCATTGTCATCTACTTTTAACAATGCAGATAGGACACTCTGCAATGTTGCAATCTTTATTCGGGTATCGACCACGCCCAGCCTTTGCCAACCTTTCGGCTTTTGATGCCGTCAATGTTTTTCTTGGCTTCATTAACGGTGCGCTGGGAAATGTTTTTGTTGGCGGCGGTTCTGAATATTTCCTCTGCCGTAACTTCTTTGCCGTCAGCCAACATACTGCGGATCAGTTCTTCTGCTACCGCTGTTTTGGTTTCGGCAGAGAAACCACAGAGCAGTTCTTCGGCGGATATTTCACTGTAACCGTCGAGCCAATAAAAACCATCCTCATTACCAAGGTTGAAGGCGATGGATTTACCTTCGGGTGTCAGCGAAGATTTATCGTGAACAATAACTCGGACATTCGGTTCTTTGCGAAGCCGACCCACTAACAGAACACTTCTTGCGGCTGCACGGAAGTCTATTGAACCAAGTCCTCGGTAGGCACTGCTTGAGCCTTGAGCTTTATTAAGGTGACCGACCATAATAATGGCGCATCCTGTATGCTCGGCAACGGCGGCAACCTTTTTAAGAATGGTGCGGATTTCGTTGGCACGATTAATATCAATGCGCTCACCGATATAACCTTGAATCGGGTCGAGGATCATCAGCTTGGCATCGGTCTGCCTGATTGCCTGTTCGATTCTTTCATCCGACAGAGAAAGAGGATCGGTGTCCTCGCAGATATTCAGCACTCTGCTTTCATCGGCACCTGCTTCAATAAGCCTTGGCTTGATGGTGTCGCCGAGTCCGTCTTCGGCGGTTTGATAAATCACATTGAAGGGTTCTGCAATTTCCATGCCGGGCAAAGCCACGCCCGAAGAACAAGCGGCGGCGAGCCGTAGAGCAAAGGTCGTTTTACCTTCGCCGGGGTCACCTTGGATGATGGTCAGTTTTCCGAATGGGATATACGGTTTCCATAGCCATCTGACTTCTTGAAGCTGCACATCCGACATTCGAACAAGGGATAGTGTTTTTTCGGTTGTCATTTTTTCTTTCCTTTCTGTAGATTTTTGCATTGGGGTTTCAATTGAAACAATCATATACATCCCACCTTTCATGAGTTTATTTTTATTGCGCTCACCTAAAAGGTGGGAGCAATATTCATATTGTGCAGGAACACTTTTTTGTTCCCGCTGTGAGCACACCAACTCGAAGGAGTGCTGCACCCACAACTGCGGATGGCGACTGTTGCCTATAAGAGAAAGTTCATATTCCTTCCTCGCTTCACCGCAGATTTAAGCCTGTTCTCCCCGACGTTGTTCCTACGCTCTTTTCTTGACCGTGTAGTGTTGAAGACGATCCTTCGCTCGCCGAGTCCTTTCGGAACACACCACAGTGCATCTTTCTCTCCCAGCACAGTTCCCGCAAACTGCTGTCATCGCCAAAGGCCGCCTCCGCATATCTTATCGGCAGGTCATTCAATTGTAAGGTCAGACTTTTCTTTTTTGCCTGTCTGTGATATAATTCTAATATGAAAACAACACCTTCGGGGTGAGAAGGTGTTTTGAAGAAAAATATACAAAGTTCACTTTTACACAAAAGGCGGTGAATTTATGCAGATAATACCCCAGCAAATTGGACTGTATGTAACCTTAGAAAAAGATGGTCAAATAAAAAGAAATCTCATCACCGAATCGGGTGAGCAGGAACTACCTGTCACCACGATTAAGGATGAGATTATAGAGTTCTCCGAATTGAATTTTTGGCCGTATTCAAGGATTGTGGATTTAATCCAAGAACTTGCAAATAACATTAAAACCGAGGGAAAGCATAAACCCAACAAAGAAGATTTGAAAAATTTTGAACGGCTCACTTCGACTACTGAGAGTTTGATTAAGGAGTTGGAAGAGAATTCACCGATTGCTTCTTTGCTCTCCGAGACTATGATTATGGATTCTGTTCCCGTCTTTGACGGCTCTATCGAATGTATCGAGACTACAAAAACCATAATTCCTATGGTGCTTTGTTCAATTGTTGATTTCAATTTATTTGTAAACGACACGTTTTACAACATTTATACTGGCAACACCCTTGACGAAGAAGGTACACAGTATTTTCTTTCACAAATCATGCTACAGCAAGAACTGACTTTCCACGGAGAACTGACTGCACGGTATTTCTTCCGCAATTTGACTGATTATTATATCTTCCTGTTAATGCAGTTCTTATCTACAAAACCCAAAATTGTGAGATGTGAATGTTGCGGTAGATATTTTGTTCCCAAAACCAACAAGGCGACCAAGTATTGTGACCGCATTCTTAAAGATGATAAGACTTGTAAGGATCTGGCACCGAGTCTTAAACACAAAAAGATGGTTCTGACCGATAAAGTTGTAGAAGCATACGACAGAGAAAAGCGAAAAATGTACCGCCGTTATGAGCGCAATGAAGGTAAAACATATATGTCCCCCAAAGGCATCACCTATGATGATTTTTATGTTTGGTGCGATGCTGCCACTGAGGCAAGAGATAAATATCTGCGCGGTGAATTAACGTCGGAAGAAGCATTGAAAATTATTGAGGTTAATGATTAAAAACAAGGAGAGTAATTTATGAGTAGTGAAAATAAAGTTATATATCGATTGGATGATAATATTTCTTTCAGAAAATGCACTTTATATGATGGTGGTGAATTATTCCACGGCGATTGCACAAACTTTACTGAACGCGAAGAAAATTGGCACAAGTATTATTTTTGCAACCAACATGGCATCCACTTTCATTGTACAAAACACCCTGAAATAGAACTTGAATTTGTTTCCGATAAAATTGCACCTACGCTTTGGTGTCCTAAATGCAATGAAGAAATATCGATAGATAGTTTCAAGAGCTTACAGAGCAAATGTATGCGCATGCTTAATATTCCTGAGTTTAAAGATGCTAAATTGATTCGCTTGGACGACTGGTATGTGCCTGAAATTAAATCCAAAGAAAAGCCAGAGTCTGATTATTGGATTAAAACAGAAGTTAAAACCGATAAAGATGGGGATACTATTGTGGTAATTTATATAGGTCATAAAGGTACTGATGGTAAAACGCAGTATTTTATTAAACCTGAAAAGCTGCAATTATCAAGCGATCATAAGGATTTAGATCCTGCTAAGATCCTTTCGAAAATTGAAGTAACTTTAAAGGATAGAAAACTTTCTCAAGAATATGATGAGATTTGATTGCCGTACAATCGAACAGAAATAGTTTTATTGACCTGTAGGCCGTTTTAGATAAAACAAACGGCTACAAAGCCAAAATAAAAAATTCCCACTGGATGTTGAGGCAAGGTTACGTGAATAACCGCCGCATCCAGTGGGTATTTTTATGGTTCTTCTTCAAATTATGTGTAAAGTCCAAATTACGGTATAAAAAAGCAAAGTGATAGATGGCGTGAAAGGCGAAAATCGGCTTGCACGCCATATTTGCATAATAGCAGAAAGAGCAAGGCATGTCAAGGGCGGCTGTCGTGGCAGCCGTTCATTTTACCCTTTACATGGCTGTGAATTTCTGCTACTCCGGCAGTCTGTCGGCAAAGAATATTTCAAGCTGAGAATGAATCTCACTTTGGTCCCTGCGTCTGCCGGTCCATTTTCTTGTAATGTCTACCTGAGCCAAGTAGAGCATTTTAAGCAGGCTGTCATCGTTCGGGAATACCGACCTGTTTTTTGAAACCTTCCGCAGCTGCCTGTTAAAATTTTCAATGGAATTGGTGGTGTAGATCAGCGTTCTTACCGATTGCGGATACTTAAAATAGGTTGAAAGTTCAAACCAATGAGCCTTCCATGAAGCCGAAATTTTAGGATATTTTGAGTCCCATTTGGCCGCAAACTGCTCTAATTCGTAAAGCGCCGTTTCCTCGTCTACGGCGGCGTAAACCTCCTTTAAATCCGCCATTAGAGCTTTAATATCCTTGTATGAAACATACTTTGTGCTGTTACGGATTTAATGTATAATACATTGCTGTACTTCGGTTTTCGGATATACGGCGGATATTGCCTCGGGGAAACCCGTAAGGCCGTCGACACAGGCAATTAAAATATCCTCAACACCTCTGTTTTTCAGCCCGTTAAGTATTGAAAGCCAATACCTTGCGCTTTCATTCTCCCCGACATACATACCGAGAACATCTTTCTTCCCGTCCATATTTATGCCGATTGCTATGTATACGGCTTTCTTTACAATTCTGCCCTCACAGCGTACATTGTAATGAATTGCGTCCATAAAAACTACCGCATAGATGCCTTCAAGCGGTCTCTGCTGCCATTCCTTCACTACCGGAAGTATTTTATCCGTTATTCGGCTTACAAGACTGTCCGATACCTCTATTCCGTAAATATCCTCAATATGTGCCGAAATATCGTTGGTGGTCATACCTTTGGCGTACATTGAAATGATCTTTTCTTCAATATCCCAGCTTATTGATGTTTCGTTTTTCCTGATGATCGGCGGTTCAAATTCGGATTTCCTGTCTCGCGGAACGGCTATTTCCACTTCGCCCGCACTTGTTTTAACAGTCTTTACGCTATGACCGTTTCGGCTGTTGTCGGTGTCTTTATTTCGGTAATCGTACTTGGTGTAGACAATACAATCAGGGTACAATGCTTCCCATAGCGGAAAATTTATCTGTTTATATTGCCTCGTCATTTGAAATACGCCGGTATGCCTGCATTCCTCGACTTCATAAACAAAAAAATTTTCTCGCTATGGGTCAGGGATTTTGTAAAAAAACGGTGCTGTTTATCGGCGCGGCGCCTGACCGAAGAATACTGACGTATTGTGAGCGGAGGGCAACAATGCCGATAACGGCGCCGTTTCTTCAAAAAAGTATTGTATCCTGATTGTATTGTCTAACCTAGCTTATCGTCAAGCTCCGCTTCAAGTCCGTTTTCGAGAACCTCGCCGACCATTTCCTTAAATACGGATTTCAGGTCTCGGACATCCTCTACCTCCATCAGCGCGAGCAACTCCCGCAATTTCTCTCTCCGTTCCTGTTTTGCTGCCCGTACCTCCGGGCTGTCTTTGTACCTTGGCATAATTTTAACCTCCGATTTGTTATTTCTATTTTATACCATCTCGGAGGTTTACACAATATCTAAAGAAGACTCAATCATGTTTGAAAATAGCCATTCGTTCTAGCTTTTTTAGTATACAATCGGTATTATCGTTTTCATTTAGAATTGTTGAAATTATCCCAGAAACATGTGCACAAGCTAAACTATTGCCTGAAACTAAATTAACTCGATCTTTGTTTATTGAGATAATTTGGTTGTTTCCTTTTCCACAAATATTGACAATGTCATTATAAACATATTCAACATCATTGTTTCTTTTGCAATACTCGCCGCTCGTAACTCCAATAACAGATTTGAATGCTGCTGGATATGAAATTGAGCCAAGATTATCAAACGCAGCAACAATTATCATGTTTTTATTTGCCAAACGATTACATATATCTTCTAAATTTCTTTTAAGCGAAAAATCCTCTATTACATTATATGACATACTGATATTTATAATATTACAATCAATATTATCATAAACATACTGCAGTGCAGCAATCAAGTCGTTAATCATAATGACTTCGTCTTGTTGCAACAATTTTATATTAATCAAAGTTGCATCTTCATTATGCCACCTTATTATTTTGTTAATAGTAGTTCCGTGACCCTCTTCATCCGTTTGTCCATTGCAAAAGCAAAAGTCATTTCCTAAATAATTTATAAATAGATCTTTTTTCAAGCAATTATTTAAAGATGACATTCCGGAATCAATAATTGCAATAACGGGCTTAAACTGTTTTTGCATTCAAATCCCCCTTGTCTTTGTATAAGTTCGCTTGTGCTTTATACATTGTTGAAAATGTACCGTTTTGATTTAACAAATCTGGAAAGCGTCCACTTTCAATTATTTCTCCGTTATCCATTACGATGATGTAATCTGAAATTTTAGCACTTGTCATTCTGTGGGAAACAAATACAATCGGCTTATTATTAAAAACCTCATTGATTTTTTCATAAAACTTAATTTCAGCTAACGGATCAATATTTGAAGTGGGCTCATCTAAAACAACTAATCTGCTGTCTTTAAAGCCAGCTCTAATCATTGCGATTTTCTGTTTTTCGCCGCCTGAAAAATCTGTGCCGTTTTCGTCCAATTGTTTTGTAACCATACTGTCAAGGCCATCTTCTAAGCTTTCAACCTTTTCCTTCATTTCCAGCATTTCCAGTAGAACAAATATTTTTTCATCGTTTTGTTTATCCAAAAACGAGATATTTTCACGCAGAGTGAAAGCGTGAAGCTGAAAATCCTGAAAAACAGGTGCAACAACAGACAGATAGTGCTGATAATCATATTCTTTGATATTATTTCCGTTTAATAAGATTTCGCCGCTTGTCGGATCATATAGCCTTAGTAGAAGCTTAATAAGCGTTGTTTTTCCGCTTCCGTTTTCTCCCACGATACAAAGCTTATCATTGCCAGTCAACTTAAAACTGATATTTTTCAATATATATTTCTCGGTAGTCGGATATTTAAAATACACATTTTTAAATTCAATACAAAAAGAGCTGTTATTTTCAAACAATGTTAATTTCCCAGTATTCATTGACTCTTGTGTATTAAGATAATTATTTATATCAATGTAATATTCTTCAATCTCGGATATATCCGCATAAAATTCAAATATTGCACAAAGTGCATCTTTAAGCTTAATTACAGCACCATAATATACTAAGAAATAGCTTATTGCCATTTTGCCCGAAGCGTATCTAAAAACAGCGGTCAAATATACTGTTACAGACTGCAAAAAGATAACCAAATAATTAAGTATTGAAAATATCATTGAATTCTTATTTTTCTTATTTTCAAAATTCAATACTTCATCTGAGGATTTTTGAAACTTCTGCTTGAAAAAATCCTTTGCATTATATGTACGAATTTCTTTTCCGTATTTTATATCGAACAATACACTTTCATCATAATGCTTTTTCTTTGTGGCAACTGCCTCATGCTGATCAATTTTATGTATTCTTTTGGCGCATTTTTTGTCAAGAAAAATGCTTACTACAACCAATAAAAGAATAATCAGAAGTACAAATATATCTACCTGCATTATGATATAGCTGATAGTTACAAACGAAATTAAGCCCGAAAGAAGCTTTTCAAAAAAAGCGTCTGTAATGCCCATAAAGATCCAAGAGCCTTGCACCGCTCTAAAGTTGTTCTCCATATAATCGGGAACATCCCAGCACTTATAATCAAGCCTCATACCTTTTTGACCGATTTTCAAAGCACCTCTGTTGTTCATTGCGTATCCGAGCGAAGTCAGCTTCAAACTAAAATACTTGGTAGTCATATTAGCGACGGAAATGATCACACAAAAAAAGATTATTATCATTGCCGGAAGTGAAAAACTGTTGCTTTTGGTCAAAACATCTATCAGAAAAGCGGGCGCCAAAACTCCCAAAATATCTTTGGCGGTTGTGATTACTGTTGAAAGTATCGTAAACAAAACATTTTTTGGCGAAAGCTTACAGGACAATTTAAAAAGCTTAAAAGTATTTTTAAACAAAGTAGGTTTTTTCATGATTCTCTCACCTCTGAAAACAGCTTCCTTTGCGATGTGAACATCTTGTGGTACAATCCGTTATTTGACATAAGCTCGCTGTGACTGCCTTTTTCCACAATTTCGCCGTTATCGAATACTAAAATTTCATCGCATAATATACAGCTTGCCATTCTGTGTGAAACGAAAAATGTTGTTTTATCCTTTAGCTGCTTATTAACCAATTCATAAAGCTCCAACTCACTTTTAGGAGAAAGAGCAGAAGATGGTTCGTCCAAAACAAAGATAGGTGCATCTTTATATAATGCACGGGCAATGGCGATTTTTTGTTCCTGACCGCCGGAAAATTCTATTCCGTCCGGCGAATACTCTTTTGTTATAAACTTATCAGCAAACTGAGTGCAGTCATTATCAGCAAAATTAACCTTGTTTAACAAATTGCACACCCTTGAAATGTCATAGCAAGCATTCATAGATATATTTTCTTTCACATCATAGGCATACATATTATAATTTTGAAAAATAGGCGAAAAATACTTCATATACTCATTAGGATTTATTTCGCTGATGTTTTTTCCGTCAACTTTTACAACACCCTCGGTCGGCGAATAAAGTCCCATCAATAAATTGGTGAAAGTGGTCTTACCTGAGCCGTTTTTGCCGACAATTCCGTACTTTTTACCCGCCGAAAGAGTCAAAGATATATTTTTTAATGCAAAATTATTTTCACCGTCATATTTAAAGCTAACATCTTCGAAACTGATAGTATTAAACCTGCACTTATCAATTCTGCTTGTTTCGTCACTTTGCTTATGGTTATTGATAAAATCAATAAATGTGCTTATGTAAAGACCGTTTTCCTTTATCGAAAGAATACTGCCAGAAATACCGGAAGCCATTTGATTTATAGATAAAATTGATAAAATAAGAGTTGAAAACTGCGATAATTCAAATACCCCAGTATAGCATTTATACGAAACATAAAGATATACCGCCAACATTAAAATACCGTTAAACAAATATGTCCACCATAAAGCTTTAAAGATTTTATTAGCTCGCTTGTCCTGCAATTTTGACAATAAATTAATATACTTATTTACTTGATTAGAAACATACGAGAACATATCAAACAGTCTTACTTCTTTGGCAAATAATTTCCAAGTAAGTCGATCTCTCGAATACAGCATTTTAATTTCAACGCTGTTTTGAGATTTCTCGCTTTCAAAATTAATGTTTGCACGATGAAATTCACAAATTATATTAATAATAGTGCTTGAAAGAATAATAATCCACAACCACCACACAACATATGAAATGATTGAAGAAAGCGTAATAAACGATAGAATATATGTAACAAAGCTGCACACTGCATTAATTATATTTTGAATATTACCGCTTGTGACGCATTTTGTTGCAAATTGATACTGTTCTCTGAAATCGCATTTTTCAAAGTTATCGAAATTTGTGGATAGTGTGCTGTCTGTCAGCATACATTTTATAAACACATTAAACGAGTTTAAATAGCCCTGTTTTTTGTATTGAAGAAATGATACTAATGTATTTAGAACAAGAGTGCTTAAGCATAAAATCAGCACCGCTATAAATGCCGATTGATATTCACTGTCGGAAAGATATTGTATTAAATAATTAATGATTGCAATTCCTATTGTATTCAGCAATACATTTAATAGTATTTCTGAAATAAAGCAAAAATAAATAGGTTTATTTTGTTTCCATAGTAAGGCTAAAAGCCAACAAGAATTTTTAAGATATTTCACAGGTTCCTCCTAGTTCTTCTTCAAATTATGTGTAAAGTCCAAATTACGGTATAAAAAAGCAAAGTGATAGATGGCGTGAAAGGCGAAAATCGGCTTGCACGCCATATTTGCATAATAGCAGAAAGAGCAAGGCATGTCAAGGGCGGCTGTCGTGGCAGCCGTTCATTTTACCCTTTACATGGCTGTGAATTTCTGCTACTCCGGCAGTCTGTCGGCAAAGAATATTTCAAGCTGAGAATGAATCTCACTTTGGTCCCTGCGTCTGCCGGTCCATTTTCTTGTAATGTCTACCTGAGCCAAGTAGAGCATTTTAAGCAGGCTGTCATCGTTCGGGAATACCGACCTGTTTTTTGAAACCTTCCGCAGCTGCCTGTTAAAATTTTCAATGGAATTGGTGGTGTAGATCAGCGTTCTTACCGATTGCGGATACTTAAAATAGGTTGAAAGTTCAAACCAATGAGCCTTCCATGAAGCCGAAATTTTAGGATATTTTGAGTCCCATTTGGCCGCAAACTGCTCTAATTCGTAAAGCGCCGTTTCCTCGTCTACGGCGGCGTAAACCTCCTTTAAATCCGCCATTAGAGCTTTAATATCCTTGTATGAAACATACTTTGTGCTGTTACGGATTTAATGTATAATACATTGCTGTACTTCGGTTTTCGGATATACGGCGGATATTGCCTCGGGGAAACCCGTAAGGCCGTCGACACAGGCAATTAAAATATCCTCAACACCTCTGTTTTTCAGCCCGTTAAGTATTGAAAGCCAATACCTTGCGCTTTCATTCTCCCCGACATACATACCGAGAACATCTTTCTTCCCGTCCATATTTATGCCGATTGCTATGTATACGGCTTTCTTTACAATTCTGCCCTCACAGCGTACATTGTAATGAATTGCGTCCATAAAAACTACCGCATAGATGCCTTCAAGCGGTCTCTGCTGCCATTCCTTCACTACCGGAAGTATTTTATCCGTTATTCGGCTTACAAGACTGTCCGATACCTCTATTCCGTAAATATCCTCAATATGTGCCGAAATATCGTTGGTGGTCATACCTTTGGCGTACATTGAAATGATCTTTTCTTCAATATCCCAGCTTATTGATGTTTCGTTTTTCCTGATGATCGGCGGTTCAAATTCGGATTTCCTGTCTCGCGGAACGGCTATTTCCACTTCGCCCGCACTTGTTTTAACAGTCTTTACGCTATGACCGTTTCGGCTGTTGTCGGTGTCTTTATTTCGGTAATCGTACTTGGTGTAGACAATACAATCAGGGTACAATGCTTCCCATAGCGGAAAATTTATCTGTTTATATTGCCTCGTCATTTGAAATACGCCGGTATGCCTGCATTCCTCGACTTCATAAACAAAAAAATTTTCTCGCTATGGGTCAGGGATTTTGTAAAAAAACGGTGCTGTTTATCGGCGCGGCGCCTGACCGAAGAATACTGACGTATTGTGAGCGGAGGGCAACAATGCCGATAACGGCGCCGTTTCTTCAAAAAAGTATTGTATCCTGATTGTATTGTCTAACCTAGCTTATCGTCAAGCTCCGCTTCAAGTCCGTTTTCGAGAACCTCGCCGACCATTTCCTTAAATACGGATTTCAGGTCTCGGACATCCTCTACCTCCATCAGCGCGAGCAACTCCCGCAATTTCTCTCTCCGTTCCTGTTTTGCTGCCCGTACCTCCGGGCTGTCTTTGTACCTTGGCATAATTATAACCTCCGATTTGTTATTTCTATTTTATACCTTCTTGGAGGTTTACACAATATCTAAAGAAGTCTCGAACAGAGCGAGGCCGAGCGCCCGCTCTGTTCGCTTATATTAGTATCAAATCATTATTTACAATTTCCGTGATCTACTGTGGATGTTATTCATTCGAGCAACCCACTCCATTTGGTGATTGGCCTTGAGTTGTTCGGACACGCCGGATAAAGCAAACAGCACAGGATTTTCTTGATCCTGTGCTGCTTACTTTTGCACTCGTCAATCGGCTTTTTTCATGGGACATACAAAATTCTTATTAAAGCAGCCTGTTTAAGGTGGTTTGATTTTTGCTATTAAACCGTACATTAATCGACAATTTACTTTGCTCATTAGCAGTTTTATGATATAATAAAGGAAAATATGAAGAGGTGATTAAATGACTGGAATATTGCTTGATAATTGGACTATAGAGAGAATTACTCAATGTATTAACGATGAAAGCACAGACTTTTCACCTGAAGTAATTGCATTTATCGAAATTTTAGTGTTATGGGATGATATATATTATTTCGAGAATGGCTTTTCGACATATTGGCAAAATCATTCTATGATTGATGATATTGATATAAAGGATTTGCTAAAATCTATATCGCTTCAAAATACTGGTGACTCTTTACAAAAAGCAGAATTCAATTATTATAAAGAATTCTGCAGCAAATACACCTCTTTGGTTGCAAAGGGAGCATTGGAATATATGAATATTGCCAATCATTGCAATATAAGTTATATGCCTTTTGATGAAAGAGCTAAATTTGTAAAAGAAAATGACTTATATTTCGAATTCAAACAGTACTACAACCGACATGATGCTATACATGCACTTGATAAAGATGTTTTCAACTATTATGCCGATTTAAATGATTCTATCCGCAAAGCAAACTTAACATTCAATCCAAATATTATTTTTTCTTCAATAAATAGACAATCATCTTCATTTAAACAAATGATAGAAATTGCAAAAGAATGGTCGCAAGATCCATCTATAAGAGAATTTAAAAACTGGATATCAAAATTGGAGAATGACATTAGTAATTTTAAGAATTTAAAAATTCAAAGATATGAAAAAGAACTTGAAGAAATTGAACAAGATATCATAAAGGGGTTGCCAGCAAAAGATTATAGCCTTTCTGTAGGTGTCCCTTGTAGTGTGAATTTTGCAATGAATTTTCCGTCATATTCAAATAAGGCACATCTTTTATTTCCAATGTCACTATATTTAGATGCCGTTTCGGACAATGCAGTATTATCCGCACTTAAAAAAAGAGGGTGATAGATAAATATGTGGTTTTTTTCAACGCGCGAAGTTGCAATTTTTGTTTATGCAATAGGTTTACTAATCTATCTGCTCATACACAAAAAAGCAAAATCTATCGTGGTACCAGTTATTAAGGCTGCGTGTAAAATAAAACTTATCGTTCCATTTTTGATTGTAATATCATTTGCTGCAGTTTTTACTTGGGTATGTACATTTTTGCCATTTTGGGATTGGGTATATATTAAGGATATTATCTTTTGGACTCTATTTGCTGGAGTTCCTGTTTGCTTTAATGCGGCGAGCAGAGAAATGGAAAAGCATTATTTTAGGAATATAATAATTGATAATTTAAAATTTGTAGCATTAGTGGAATTTTTTACGGGTACGTTTACATTCCATATCATACTCGAACTGATACTACAGCCCCTTTTAGTAATTTTTATGATTCTCCAATCAACACTAATTAAAAAGACCGAAAAAGTAAAAAAAATCATTGATGGTCTTGTTGGCATTTTGGGTTTGGGAATACTTGCTCTTACAATAATATCGGCTATCAACTCAATTGGTAGTATTCAATTTATTGATATCATAGTTGGTTTGGCTTTACCCATAGTGCTTTCAACCTTATATTTACCAGTTGCGTATTTTTTTGCCGTATATTCGAAATATGAAATCCTTTTTCTGCGCATGGGATTTAAAGAAACTGATGACAAAAAGTTAAGACGGAAACATCGGTTCGAGGTGATGCGCTGCTGTAAATTGTCTTATAAAAAAGTTTCGAGATTCCTTTATGAGTATGTTCAAAAAATGTATGTAAAGATGAGCGCTACTGAATTTCAAACCTTAATTGATGAATTTAGAGGTGAGCGAAACAAATAATGCACAAAAACACCGACCATTGTAATGATGGCCGGTGTGAGCGTGTCGAAAAAGTCGACACGCTCTTGGACGGGAATGCCGTTCGCTCGAAAATCAGAGATTTTCGGACTGTACTCTATCCCCGCCAATACCACCCCAGTGCCCTTGAAAAACCGCTGAATAAGCGGTTTTTCGCTTACAAGGTGTTTTTTCGCCGCACGTGTCAGCGAAAAAACGTAAATGCGGCGTAAACGCCGCAAAAATAAAACTTGGGGTTTATCGACAGACTGACACCGACCATTGTAATGATGGCCGGTGTTTTGTTTGTTCCTACTCGGTTTGCGTAATTCTCCTTTAAGAGCATTACGCTTTTGCGGTGTGGGTTTTTGCTTATTTTGAAAGGAAACGGGATAAAAATTCTTTTGTTTTTTCGTTTTTCGGGTTTTCAAATATATCCGTCGGCGCACCCTCTTCGCAGATAACGCCGTCAGCCATAAAGACTACCCTTGAGGATACATCCCTTGCAAAGGCCATTTCGTGGGTAACTACTATCATAGTAAGTCCTTCCTTTGCAAGATTGCGCATAACCTCAAGCACTTCGCCCACCATTTGCGGATCGAGCGCGCTTGTAGGCTCGTCGAACAAAAGCACCTCAGGGTTCATAGCAAGCGCGCGGGCTATTGCGACGCGCTGCTTTTGTCCGCCCGAAAGCTGGGACGGCTTTGCGTTTATGTAAGGCGCCATACCGACCTTTCCGAGGTAGTGTAAAGCCGCCTTTTTAGCCTCTGCCTTTGATTTGCCCAGAACCTTTGTCTGACCTATCATACAATTTTTAAGCGCGGTCATATTATTAAAAAGGTTAAAGGACTGGAACACCATTCCCACATGGGAGCGGTATGCGCTAGCGCCGCCCTTAAGCTTATCTATGTTCGTGCCGTGATACAGCACTTCGCCCGAGGTCGGCGTTTCAAGCAGATTTATACAGCGGAGAAGTGTGGATTTACCCGAACCCGACGCTCCTATTATACTGGTGACATCTCCTGAGTTTACCGAGAAATCAATGTCCCTAAGCACCTCGTGCTTGCCGAAGGTTTTGGAAAGGTGGTTTACCTGTAAAATCGGTTCTGACATTATTTACCTCTCCTTTCGCTCTTCTTAACAAATGAATATGTACCGCTTGTGTGCGCCAATGTATCGGTCGTTGCAACATCAAAGTTAGCGGGACCGTCCATTTTCTTCTCCCAAAGTCTTAAAAGCAGTGAGAATATAACCGTCATGACAAGATAAATGGTAAGGGTGATGACGGCAGACGGGAAGTAAATGTACTTTGCGCCAACTATTGCCTTGTGAGCCGCAAAAAGTTCGGCGTAGCCTATAACAAACATTACGGAGGTATCCTTTACATTTATTATAAGGTTGTTGCCTATCTGCGGAATTATGTTGCGTATCGTCTGCGGAAGAATGACATAAAGCATTGTTTTAAAATGGTTCATACCTATGGATTTTGCGCCCTCGGTCTGACCTATATCAATGGACATTATACCGCCGCGCACCGTTTCCGCCATATAAGCGCCGGTGTTTATGGATACAACAAGGTATGCCGCAAAGGTTACTTCAAGATTTATGGCGCCGTTCGAAAAATAGGGTAGGGCGTAATAAATGAAGATTGCTTGAATTATCATAGGTGTTCCTCTGAACACTTCAACATAAATTCTTACGATTGCCTTTACTATTCCGAGCAATATGCGTTTTACTATATTGTCGTTCTTGCCGCAGGGTATGGTTTGAATTATACCGCAGCCAAGACCTATAATGCAGCCGATAGCCGTTGCGACGACGGCAAGTTCCAATGTTTTAAGCGCACCCGTGAGGTACTGTGACGAGCTTTCTCCCCAACAGGTGACTATGTCGCTCCAAAGCTCTGCAAGCTTGTTCATATTTTTTCTCCGTTCCTTGATTTAAACCCCGACCTTAAGCCGGGGTTCAGTGCCTTAATTATTTTTCAGCAAGGGGCTGAATCTTTGTGGCTTCCGCCATAATCGAATTGAAATCGTCGGCAGTCATATCCTTTAATACGCTGTCTATTTTGTCCTTAAGCTCGGTGTTGCCCTTCTTAACCGCAATGCCGATATTGATGTCGCCGTCGTCTACCTTGAACGAATTATCCTCAAGGTCGAGTATCTTAAGGTCGCTGTAAGCGAGCAGCGCGCCCTGTGCTGTGGGCATATCTGTGCAGATAAAGTCAACAGCGCCGGTCTCAAGTGCCATAAGCATTGAGGGTGCGGTTTCCTGCGCGGTCTGTATCTGAGCGTCCTTTATCTGGGGCAGGCAGGTGTCATACCAAATTGTTCCGAGCTGTGAGGTGCATTTGCCGCCGACGAGATCGGAAAGTTTTGTGGCAGAGGCAAACTTGCTGTCCTGCTTTGCCATACAAACAATGCTGGCGTAAATGTACGGACCCGCAAAATCAACCTGCTTCATACGCTTCTCGGTCATAGACTGACCTGCTATTGTAGCGTCTACCTTGCCGGTCTGAACGGCGGGAACAAGGGAATCCCAGTCAAGGCGTACAACCTCAAGCTTCCAGTTGTTTGCCTCGCAGATCTTCTTTGCCATCATAATGTCGTAGCCGTTTGCATAGTCTTTTGAATCCTTTATCGGTACGGCGCCGTTTGAGTCGTCGGCCTGCGTCCAGTTATAGGGGGCATACGCACATTCCATAGCGATTGTAAGCACGCCGTCCTCAACGCCCGACTTTGCGGCGGTCTTGCCGCCGCAGCCCGCGAACACCGCCGCAGTCAGTGCAACCGATAAAATTGCCGATAAAATTCTTGCTGTTCTTTTCATTTTGAACACTCCCAAAAAAGTATTAAAAATAAGCCTGTGACACGAAGTAGTATCACAGGCTTTGCAATAAAACACAACAAAACGCCATGATAGCTCTCCACATAAAAGTGACAGTGCAGCGTCTGTTAAACGCAACCCCAGCAATCAAACGGCGGCAACCGTAAGACCACTTCGGCGGATCAGCCTTTCCCCCATAGCCGCTTACCGGCGTTATACTAAGGGGTACTGATCATATCCGCATCCTCTACCAAGTGCTGACTTAAATTTTATATTATTATAAACCCTGTCTTATAATTTGTCAATAGTTTTTTCTTTTATTTTATCTCTCTTGACGGCGGACGTGAAATGAGATATTATAGTAAATATAAACAGAACGGAGATTAATAATGAACGAAAAAGAAATTGCGGAGATACGAAGACGCTTTAATCCGCAAAAAACAAATATAACAAAGGTTTGCGGATGCTATGTTACGCCGTCGGGCGAAATAATGTCGGAGTTTTCGCAGCCGCTTGCCGCGCTCACGCCGGACGAGACTGAGAACCTGCTTTCAATTCTTAAAAAAACGCTTTCCGGTACGGTTGATAAAAACCTTATAGATATACCCTTTTCAAACGCACAGGTGCTTGAGGGGGAGGAGCATAAGACTCTTATGCGGTTAAGGGACTCGGCGCTTTGCGACGAGGAAGCGCTTAAAAGGATTTATTCCGCAATTATTTCTTCGGTAAGGGAAGAAACCAATTATCTTATTCTTTTGGCGTTCGACAGCTATGATGTATTTACATATTCATCGGACGGTAAAAAGGACGACGAATCGTCCGAGCAGTTCAGATATTTTGTCTGCTGCGTATGCCCCGTAAAGCTGACAAAGCCGCTTTTGAGCTTTGAGGCGTTTGACAATGCGTTTCACGGCATAACCTCTGTTTCGGCTGTTTCGGCACCGGAGTTCGGTTTTATGTTTCCGTCGTTTGACGACAGGACTGGCAACATTTACGATGTTATGTTTTATTCCAAAAATCCGGCTCGGGATTATTCGGAAATATCCGATAAGCTTTTCAAAGCCGATATGCCTATGCCGGCGGTAAGACAGCAGGAATCGTTCTGCGAAATGCTTGAAGCCTCGGTTGGCGAGGAATGCAGTCTTGATGTTATTCAGGCGGTGCAGGATAGAATAAACGACATAGCCGAAGAAAATAAGGAAAACCGTGACAGAGAGCCTGTTACCGTGACGAAAAACGATATTTCACAGGTTTTGCGTTCATGTGATGTAACGGAAGAGCATATAGAAAGTTTTGAAAGCAATTACGATTCCGTTTTCGGCGAGAAGACCTCATTCAACCCCAAAAACCTTGTTGATGTGAAGAAAATGGAGGTCAATATGCCGTCGGTCAGCATAAAGGTGGATTCGGAGTGCAGTAATCTTGTAAAAACAAGGCTGATAGACGGGGTTAAATATATAATGATTCGTGCCGATGACTGCGTTGAGGTAAACGGAGTTAAAATCAATATTAAAGAGGAGTGATTTTCTTGAAACAGCTGTCAGATATTGAAATAGCACAGAGCTGTAAGCTTGAAAAAATAACCGAAATAGCAAAAAGAGCCGGTATTGATGAAAACGATATTGAGCAATACGGAAAATACAAGGCGAAAATTGAGCTTTCCGCTTTAAAAAACAGCAAACGGAATGACGGAAAGCTTATTCTTGTAACCGCCATTACCCCGACGCCCGCGGGCGAGGGCAAGACCACCACAACAATAGGTCTTACGGACGGACTTCGCAGAATAGGCAAAAACGCCGTAGCAGCACTTAGGGAACCGTCTTTGGGACCGGTTTTCGGCATTAAGGGCGGAGCCGCCGGCGGCGGATATGCGCAGGTCGTGCCGATGGAGGACATCAATCTTCATTTTACGGGTGATTTCCACGCTATCGGTGCGGCGAACAATCTGCTTGCGGCTATGCTTGACAACCATATAAAACAGGGCAACGAACTTAATATCGATGTACGCAAAATAACCTGGAAACGCTGTGTGGATATGAATGACCGACAGCTAAGGAACATCGTAGACGGCTTGGGCGGCACGGCAAACGGAGTACCGAGGGAGGACGGTTTCGATATAACCGTAGCAAGCGAAATTATGGCGGTGCTTTGCCTCGCTGATTCGGTAACCGATTTAAAAGAAAGGCTTGCGAGAATTATTGTGGGCTACACCTATGATGATGCTCCCGTCACCTGCGCCGACCTTAAAGCTCAGGGCGCTATGGCGGCGCTCCTTAAAGACGCAATTAAACCGAATCTGGTGCAGACGCTTGAGGGAACCCCTGCACTTGTACACGGCGGACCGTTTGCAAATATAGCGCACGGGTGCAATTCAGTAATCGCAACACGAATGGCTTTAAGGCTTGCCGACTATGCGGTTACCGAGGCAGGCTTCGGCGCGGATTTGGGAGCCGAAAAATTCCTTGATATTAAATGCAGAACGGCCGGACTTACTCCCTCCGCTGTGGTTGTGGTCGCTACCGTGCGCGCGCTTAAAATGCACGGCGGACTTGATAAAAAAAGTCTTGATACCGAGAATACCGAAGCGCTTGAAAAGGGCATACCTAATTTGTTAAGGCATATTTCCAATATTAAAAATGTATACAAACTGCCCTGTACGGTTGCCGTAAACCGCTTCCCGACAGATACCGACAGGGAAATAAACTTTGTTATTGAGAAATGCAGGGAGCTTGGAGTTAATACGGTGCTTTCGACCGTCTGGGCGGACGGCGGTAAGGGCGGCGAGGCTCTCGCAAGAGAAGTCATGCGGCTTTGCGAAGAAGAAAAGGGCGATTTCACATACAGCTATGAGCTTTCCGACAGCATTGAAGAAAAAATTGCCGCCGTGGTAAAAAAGGTGTACGGCGGAAAGGGAATAACGGTTCTCCCTGCGGCTGAAAAGCAAATAGAAAAGTTTTCAAGGCTCGGCTTTTCGGGACTGCCCGTGTGTATTGCCAAAACGCAGTACAGCTTTTCCGACGATCCGGCGCTTTTAGGCGCCCCCGAAGACTTTACCGTAACTGTAAGGAATGTTAAAATATCCGCGGGAGCTGGATTTATAGTCGTGCTTACGGGGGATATAATGACAATGCCGGGACTTCCTAAAAAACCTGCCGCCGAACAAATTGATGTTGATGAAAACGGCAGAATAACAGGACTGTTTTAAATAATCATAACTACCGGCTAAGCCGGTAGTTTGCTCTGCGGCTATAAGCCGCTGTTACCGGCTGGACTGAAAGTCCACCGAATAATCTGCCAACCGCAAGCGGACTCTTAGCTACCGCTAAAGCGGTTGGTTATTTTTTGCTTGCCTTAACTGGCTCACCCGTAAACGGGTCAACCAATTCTTTTATACTCATTTGTTCGTACGCTAAATCTTCTTGTAATTGATTCCGTATATATTCTGCTATTGCCTTTTTGTTCTTTCCTACGGTATCTACATAATATCCTCTACACCAAAATTCTCGGTTTCCGTATCGGTATTTTAGATTTGCGTGTTTGTCAAAAATCATTAAACTGCTTTTACCTTTTAGATATCCCATAAAACTTGATACACTTATCTTTGGTGGTATTGACACTAAAAGATGTATATGGTCGGGACAGGCTTCGGCTTCAATAATTTCTACTCCCTTCCATTCGCACAATTTCCTTATTATTTGTCCTATGTCTGATTTTATCTTTCCGTAGATTACTTGTCTTCTATACTTTGGTGCAAAAACTATATGATATTTGCAATTCCATGCTGTGTGTGCTATACTACTTTTGTCGATTTTCATAATTGACCTCCTATGTTTTAACGCTTGTGGTTGACAGACCGCTTGCATTATACCATAGGAGCTTCTTTTTTGCTCATCGGCAAAAGCCTCTTTGGAACCACCTGCTTAGCAGGTGGTTTTCTCAATACAATAAAGCCGTGGTATCCGTTCGGAGACCACGGCTGCGTTTTTACAGCTTTAAATATTTTGAAAGCGCTTTTGCACACGGGAAAGCAACCGCAAAGCCGCATATAATTTCAACAAGACCGTTAATACCTACAAACAGCAGTATAAAGGTCACTGGATTTGCGGCGCCGAGTCCGCTTACATAGCCTTGCAGATAATCCGTTTTGTAGAAAAACAGGGTTAAGGACGACATAAAGAAAAGCGTATTGAAAACCGGTGTGGCAAGTGAAGAAACAAGAAGCGCCGGAATATCGCTTTTAAAGCTTTTTTTGAGCAATCTGTAAATTACACCGGCTAAAAGACCTGCTAAAATACGGGTGGGAACACAAACAATAAAGGTGTAAAACGGGTTGATGGCAAGAAGTGCGGCGCCGAACGGACTGTAACCGAGGCACTGAAGAAACGAGACCGCGCCGAACACGCCGCCTATCAGCGCACCGCCCGACGGACCGTAAAGCACAGCGCCCACCGCTACGGGTATCATTGTAAAGGTGATTTCCAGTCCGAGTGTCTTAAGCGGAATAAAGGCGACGATCACCGTTATTGCCGAAAGTATTGATAGGACCGCGATTTTTTTGACATTTGGCTTTTTTGACATAAGATTACCTCCGATACTCTCCTTATTATTCGTACTAAAGGTAGAGTTCATAATATAATATATGTTATCCGCAAAAGCTGCGGTTATTTCAGATTTTTTTCGTATATTACACGCAAGCCCTCAAGCAAGAGGTTTTCATTATATATAATGCTGTGTCTGCAATAGGAAATTATTTCCTTTGACATTCCGCCTGTTGCAACCACCGTGGATATTTCGCCGAGCTCATCGCTTATCTTGTCAAGCATACCGTCAAGCATTGCGGCGGTGCCGTAAACAAGACCCGACTGCATACATTCAACCGTGTTTGAACCGATGGCGGACGGCGGTGCGGTTATGGGTATAGAGGTGAGCTGCGCCGTGTTTTCGGCAAGTGCTTTAAGGGTCAGCCGCACGCCTGCCGCAATGGCTCCGCCCAAAAACGAACCGTTTTTATCAAGCACGCTAAGGGTTGTGGCAGTACCCATATCTATTATTACACACGGCATTGTATACTCTTCAAGCGCACCGACAGCGCCTGCCACAAGGTCGGCACCAAGCTGCGCCGGATTGTCTATTTTTATATTGAGACCGGTTTTAACACCCGGACCCAGCATCAGCGGAACTATTTGACAAAGCTTTGATACCGCCCCTGCTATGCTGTTTCCTACGGAGGGCACAACCGAGGAAATAATACAGTCCTCAATATTTTCGTAATTCTGACCGTAGAGACCGAGCACTTCCTTGATTTCAACCGCGTACTGGTCGGCGGTTTTGCCAACATCTGTCGCAAGTCTGGCGGTGAACGAGAGAATGTTGCCGTCAAAGGCGCCTAAGGTGACATTTGTGTTGCCTATATCAATGGTGAGCAGCATTATTTACACCGTCCTTTTAAATATTACACCTATATTATATTGAAAACGGCGCATAAAATCAACAATTTTATTGACAACGGAAAAAAATACTGGTATAATACAAAATGCTGATTAAATAATTAGCTCCTTGTTCTGCAATTTTTGCAGGACCAAAAGTCCAAAAGGAGGTGCAAAGAAATGACCAACAAGTACGAAGCAGCCATTGTTCTTTCAGTAGCACAGGGTGAGGATGCCACTGCCGCTTTAAAGGAAAAGTTCAATGACCTTATCGCTAAGAACGGTACTATCGAGAATGTTGATGATTGGGGCAAGCGCCGCTTGGCTTATCTCATTAACGACGAGGCAGAGGGATACTATGTGTTCTTCACTTTCGAAAGCGAACCGGCTTTCCCTGCTGAGCTTGAGCGTATCGCAAAGATTACCGACGGCGTTTTAAGAGCCATGGTAATTAAGAAGTAGGAGGAAAAGGAATGTTTAATTTAGTGGTTCTTACCGGCCGTCTTACCGCCGACCCTGAGCTTAAAACTACACAAAGCGGAATTTCCGTTACTTCATTCTCGCTGGCTGTTGCCCGTCCCTACCGTACAGGTGAGGAACAGCAGACCGATTTTATTAATGTCGTTGCATGGCGCAAAACCGCTGAGTTTATTTCAAAATACTTCAAAAAGGGCAATATGATAGGTATAGAAGGTTCTATTCAGACCCGTAAATATACCGATAAAAACGGTAATAACAGAACAGCGTTTGAGGTTGTTGTAAATAATGCCCAGTTTGTTGAGTCGAAGCGTGACTCGGCTCCTGCAGGAAACGAGCCTGCGGCTTCGTTTACCAATGCGGGTACTAATGATTTCGCTGATTTGGGCGATGTATCGGACGACGATTTGCCGTTTTAATTATCGCTGAATTATTCAATCTCATTTATAGGGAGGTTATTTCATGGAAAACGAGAGAAACGATAGACCGATGCACAGAAAAGCACGCAAGAAAGTTTGCCATTTCTGTGTTGAGCGTGTTGAAGCTATTGATTATAAGGATGTGGCTCGTCTTCGCAAGTTCATTTCAGAGCGTGCAAAGATTCTCCCCCGCAGAGCAACCGGCACCTGCGCCGCTCACCAGCGTGAGCTTACCACCGCTATTAAGCGTGCCCGTCAGATCGCTTTGCTTCCTTATGTAAACGATTAATAAGCTTAAAGCCCGACCGTAAAGGTCGGGCTTTTTTATATGAAATAATAATTCATTTCCCATGCGGGAACTGACGGGAAATGTCTTAAATAAAGCTTATAATCATTTCTTATTTTATCGACCTCGATAGGAAGCTTAAACAAATCCTCGGTGCGATGATAGCAGGATATAAGCATTTTAGGCTTATAGACTTTAATTGTATTTTCCGCCCCCTTTATCGCTTCACGCTCGCTGCCCTCAATATCCATTTTAATGTATGAGGGCGGTGCGGCTTCGGACAGTGAATCTACCGTAACGGAGCGGATAAGCTCACCGATGCCGGCGGTCGAATTTCTGCCGCCGTGAACAGAAAAGCTTTTTTCTCCGCTTTTGTCAGAAATACAGGCATTTATAAGGCGTATATCCTGTAATTCTTCCGCAAATCGGGTAAGCTTTTTAAAATTTTTAGGGTCGGGCTCAACCGCGGTGATACTGCCGTAACTGCCGGTTCTCCCCACAAAGTCGGATACCGTGTCGCCGTTATATGCCCCTAAATCGAAAAAACGCTCGTTTCCCGAAAGCCTTAAAAAGCTTTTATACGGCTCGTCGGTATCGGCTTCGCAGACAAAAAGATATTCAGGTTTTCCCGTTATCTTGTATTCTATAACATTTTTAAAGGTTTCTCTTGATTTTTCGTCAGCAAGGCGGCTGTATACATATTCAAGCTCCGCACGGTGATTTTTTGCATACTCTTTTGTGAACAAACCGCCGCCGTACACAGGAACATCGGGCGCATACAGCTCTTGCTTCGCGGCGATACGCTTGATATTTTCTATTACCTCCGGTCTTGCGCTGCCGAAGCAGACAAGCACTATCATATTCCCGTACTTTTCCTTAAGCTTACCGTATGATGTAAGCTTCATGCCATGAAAGTATTTATCACGGACAAAGCCGTCTGTCGCAAATACGCCGCTGTATTTTATTCCGTAAGACTCAAGCACCGAAATGATTTTGTCCGCGCCGTTGCCCATTCCGTAAAGCACTATCGGTTTATCGGCGGTTTTAAGATATTCCCACAAATCAATCACCGTATCAATTATATTGGTTTTTCATGTATAATTCAAGTTACAAATTATGTGAATATAGGACATAGACACGGCGTTTTTAATCTGATATAATCGAATAGAGATATTTTACCTTGGAGGGTGCTTATGAAAAAGATACTTTCTTTCGATTTCGGCGCTTCGAGCGGCAGAGCCATGCTTGCGGAATACTCGGACGGCAAAATCAATATGCAGGAAATACACCGTTTCAGTAACGATACGGTCATAGTAAACGGAACAATGTACTGGGATATATTGCGCCTGTTTTTCGAGATTAAGACGGGGATTACAAAGGCGGTAAATTCTGGCGGCTTTGACGCAATCGGCATAGACACATGGGGCGTCGATTACGGACTTATAGATAAAAGGGGCAAGCTTATAGGCAATCCCGTTCATTACCGCGATACCCGTACCGAGGGTATGCTTGAGGAAACCTTTAAAACCGTTTCGCAGGATGAAATCTATTCAAGAACCGGTATACAGTGTATGCGTATCAACACCCTGTATCAGCTTATGTACCTTAAAAATCACGAGCCCGAACAGCTTAAAAACGCTGAAAAGATGTTGATGATACCCGACCTGGTTGCTTATATGCTTACAGGTGAAATAAAGGAGGAAGCCACCATTGCTTCCACCTCAAACCTCTTTGACCCGTATAGAAAGGACTGGGCCAGAGAGCTGATTAAAAAGCTCGGTCTGCCCGAAAGCATTTTTGCGGATGTTATAAAACCCGGCGAAGTATACGGTATGCTTTCCGACGAAATATGTGAGGAGCTTGGCTGTAAAAAGGTGCCGGTTGTTGCGGCGTGCGGACACGATACGGCGTCTGCCGTTGTTGCAACCCCGAGTGAGACGGACGATTTCGTATACATAAGCTGCGGTACCTGGAGCCTTCTTGGTATAGAGTCGAAGGACCCGATACTTACTTCACAGGCGGCGGAGCTTAACTTTACAAACGAAGGCGGCTATGACGGAACTATCCGTTTCCTTAAAAATATAATGGGTCTTTGGCTTATACAAGAATCTCGCCGTCAGTGGAAACGGGAAGGCGACGATGTAGGATTTGACCAGCTTGAAAAGGAGGCTCTCGGCGCCGAACCGTTCAAATGCTTCATAGATGTTGACGACCCTGCCTTTGAAACTGCCGGAAATCTCCCTAAGAGGGTAGTGGAATTCTGCCGTCGTACAGGACAGTATGTTCCGCAGAACAGGGGCGAGATAATGCGCTGTATTTATCAGAGCCTTGCTATGAAGTATAAGCATGCATTTAACAAGCTTGCCGAAATGAGCAGCAAGGAATATCACAGAATAAATATCCTCGGCGGCGGCATAAAGGATAAGCTTTTGTGTCAGATGGCGTCTGACGCATGCAATGTACAGGTGCTTGCGGGGCCGTCCGAGGCTACGGTTATGGGTAATATCGCGGTGGTGCTTGCCGCCCTCGGCGAGCTTAACGGGTTGTCCGAAATAAGGCGCGCCGTTTCAAATTCAACCGAGCTTAAGAAGTATACTCCGAAGGATAATGCGGCTTGGGAAAAGGCTTATGCCGATTTTGTGAAAATTTTAAATAAATAATAATTTAAAGAGGAATGGGCTTCCCGTTCCTCTTTATCTGACATTTGTTTGTTAATAAAATAACAAACATTTCCGTTATTTTGCAAGATTTCGTAAATTTATTGACAAGTTCTTAACAAACTTATTGACAAAACGGTATTCAACGAATATAATGTAATACATATCACTTAATATCGGTAAAAACCGAAAGTACTATGGGGGTAAAATTAATGGCAAGAGTTTATAATTTCAGCGCAGGTCCTTCAATGCTTCCCGAGGAAGTATTGAAAACCGCCGCCGCGGAAATGCTTGAATACGGAGCTACCGGACAGTCGGTAATGGAAATGTCACACCGCTCAAAGGAATATCAGGCTATTTTCGATGAGGCCGAGGCCAATCTCCGCGAGCTTATGAATATACCGGACGATTATTATGTTCTGTTTTTACAGGGCGGAGCGTCAACGCAGTTTGCTATGGTGCCGCTTAATCTTATGAATAAAAACGGCAAGGCGGATTATATAATTACAGGTCAATGGGCAAATAAGGCATATAAGGAGGCCGCCCGTTACGGCAAGGCTCGCGCCGTGGCTTCAAGCGCCGATAAGACCTATTCTTATATACCTAAAACAAAGCGCGAGGACTTTGATCCCGAGGCTGATTATGTTCATATTTGTATGAACAACACCATTTACGGAACCAAGTATCATGAAATTCCCGATACGGGTAATGTACCGCTTGTTGCGGATATTTCAAGCTGCATTTTGTCGGAGCCTATTGATGTTAAAAAATTCGGCGTGCTCTACGCCGGTGCACAGAAGAATGTCGCTCCGGCAGGCGTAACTATTGTTATTATCCGTAAAGACCTTGTCGGAAACGCTATGGATATTACGCCGACTATGCTTAACTACGCCACCCATGCGGAAAACGGTTCAATGTTTAATACGCCGCCCTGCTATGCAATATATATCGCGGGACTTACCTTTAAGTGGCTTAAAAAGATCGGCGGACTTGAAGCCATGAAGAAGATAAACGAAGAAAAAGCAAAAATTCTTTATGATTTTCTTGATGAAAGCCGTCTGTTTAAAGGTACGGTAGTACCCGAGGACCGTTCTTTGATGAATGTTCCGTTTGTAACGGGAAATGAAGAATTGGACGCTAAATTTGTAGCCGAAGCTAAAAAGGCAGGCTTTGTGAATGTTAAGGGTCACAGAACTGTCGGGGGTATGCGTGCTTCTATATACAACGCAATGCCGACAGAGGGTGTTCGCAAGCTCGTAGAGTTTATGAAGAAATTCGAGGAGGAAAACGCCTGATGTATAAGATCAAAACTTATAACAAGATCTCAAAGGTCGGTCTTGATGTATTTGACGATAAATATACCGTGGGCGACGAGGTGGAAAACGCAGACGGCGCAATAGTCCGTTCCGCTTCGCTTCACGATACAGAGTTTCCCGAAACCTTAAAGGCTATCGCAAGGGCGGGGGCCGGTACCAACAATATTCCGATAGACCGTTGCTCCGAAAAGGGAATAGTGGTCTTCAATACACCCGGTGCCAACGCAAACGCCGTAAAGGAGCTTGTACTTGCGGGACTTCTGATAGGCTCGCGCCGTGTTATCTCGGGTATTGAATGGGCGAAAACGCTCAAGGGCAACGGTGCAGAGGTCGGTAAGATGGTCGAAAAGGGTAAAGGAGCTTTTGCGGGTCCCGAAATTAAGAATAAGACCCTCGGCGTAATCGGTCTCGGAGCAATCGGCGTTATGGTTGCAAATGCCGCCAATGCTCTCGGAATGAAGGTATACGGCTACGACCCGTACCTTTCGGTGAAATCGGCGTGGAACCTTACCCATAACACCGTTCATATCTTTGATATTAACGAAATATTTGAGAAATGCGATTATATTACGGTGCATGTTCCGCTTACCGATTCCACCAAAAACCTGATAAACGCCGAAGCGATAGCAAAAATGAAGGACGGCGTGCGTATTCTTAATTTTGCAAGGGGCGGACTTGTGGATAACGCCGCTTTGAAATCGGCGCTTGAGTCAGGCAAGGTAGCTTCCTATGTTACGGACTTCCCGTCGGACGATATTTTGGGTGTGGACGGGGTTATAGCAATACCGCATCTCGGTGCTTCAACACCCGAATCCGAGGAAAACTGCGCCGGAATGGCGGCAAGAGAGCTTATCGACTATATTGAAAACGGAAATATAGTAAACTCGGTAAATCTTCCCGAAATCACAATGCCCAGAAGCGGTGAAAACCGTATTTGCGTTATCCATAAAAATATACCGAATATGCTTACGGCAATAACCGGAATATTTGCGGGAGACAATGTAAATATAGAAAACTTGCTTAATAAATCAAAGGACGAATATGCCTATACAATGCTTGATATAGGCAAGGCTGATGTTTCGGCGGTTGCGGATAAGATAGGCGCAATCGATGGAGTAATCCGTATCAGAATAATATAATTTTTGTGCCGCCGGTGCTTTTGTACGGGCGGCATTGATTTTGTCGGGTTCGGGTAAGGCGGCTTTAAATGAAAATTGACAAAAAACACCTGTTGTGCTAAAATAACTCTCGGTGAGTAATTAATGATATTCGGAAATAAAAAGACAGAGATCTGGCTTGTGGCAGGGCTCGGCAACCCGGGCGCCGAGTATGAAAAGACACGGCACAACGCCGGTTTTATGGCTGCCGATAAGCTTGCGATAAAGCACGGAGTTTTACTTAATAAGCATAAGTTCGATTCGGTTTACGGCGAGTTTAAGCCGGAAGGGAAGCGGGTATTTATTTTAAAGCCGCAGACCTATATGAACAATTCGGGCACTGCCGTTTCGGCAATCGCAAAATTCTATAAAATTCCCACCGAAAATATTATAATTATGTTTGATGATATTTCGCTTGATGTGGGAAAGCTTAGAATAAGGCGCAGCGGGACCCACGGCGGACATAACGGAATAAAAGATATTATAGAGCTTATGGGCACTAATGACATCAAGCGTATAAAAATAGGCGTGGGGGAACGCACAAACAGGGATTATGACCTTAAAGACTGGGTCCTCGGCAAATTCACCGAGGAACAGCAGGAGCAGCTTGACAAGGCGCTTGACAAAGCCGCCGCCGCCGCGGAAGAAATTATATGCCGCGGTGTTGATTCCGCAATGAATAAGTATAACGGTTAAATATGAAATTTGTAAACAGAATTCTAAAAAAAGACCCCGATTATGCCGAGCTTTTAGGCTCGGTCGAAAGAAACAGACTTCCGCTTGTCTGTACCGGTCTTTCGCTTGTTCATAAGGCGGCTGTAATATCGGCGCTTTTTGAACACACGGGAAGACACATAGCGGTTGTCACAAACGACGAGGCGTCCGCAAATGAATTGAGGGACGATTTGCAGTCTCTCGGTCTAAAAGCGGTCAATTTTCCGCTTAGGGATTATTGCATAGGTCCGCTTTCTGGCTATTCAAGAGAATACGAGCATAAAAGAACAGATACCCTGTCCGCACTTTCGGACGGGGCTTTTGACGTGCTTACGGTGTCTCTTGACGCGGCGCTTCAGTACACTGTGCCGCCCGAGACCCTTAACCGAGCGAGGTTTACGCTTAAAACAGGCGATACGGTTAATATAAAGGAACTGACCGAAAGGCTTGTAAATGCCGGATATGTGCGTGTTCCGCTTTGCGAGGGTACGGGTCAATTCTCTGTAAGAGGCGGTATATTCGATGTATTTCCCGTAGGCTCGGCAGAGCCGTGCCGTATTGAATTTTGGGACGATGAAATAGATAATATCTCTTATTTTGACGCGGAAACTCAGCGCAGGAGCGAAAACACCGATTTTGTAAGCATTACGCCGGCGTGCGAGGTGCTGTTTGACCCTAACGCCCTTGCAAACAGGCTTGAAGCTTTTGTAAATGAAGAAAAAAGCCTTACGCCGAAACAGCGTGATATAATTTTAAAGGATACAGAGGCGCTTAAAAACGGCGTGCAGTTTTCGCCCGACCGATATATACCCTTTATATTTGAGGGCGGCGAGACCGTTCTTGATTATGTGGGGGACGCCGTTTTTACGGTAAGCGAGATAGGAAGTATGACCGAAAGGTTTAAATCGCTCGAAATACAGCAGTCTGCCGATGTGGAAAACTATCTTAACGAGGGCTTTTTAACAGCCTCAACAGCTAAGCTGTGGCTTGATAAGACCGAATTTTTTTCCTTGCTGTCAGAAGCGGTTATAATGGAAAATTTCCCGAGGAATTCATACGAAATCCCGATTAAAAACGCAATCAACTTTAACTACAAACGCTCGTCGGCTTGGGGCGGAGATGTAGCGGTACTGTCGGAGGATATTTCGTATATCAGGGAAACGGGCGGCTCCGTGGTTATTCTTGCGGGCGAGCGCCGTGCGGCACAGGTGCTTTCTGCCGAGCTTAACGAAAAGGGTATACCCTGTGTTTTTTCGGAAAGCTATGATTTTGAGCCGACAGGTGTTACCGTAACCCTCGGCGGACTTTCGGCAGGGTTTGAAATACCGTCGGAGAAATTTATGCTTGTTACCCACAGGCATATTTTGTCCGAAAGCAAAAAAAGGCGCAGAAAGCCTAAAAACGCACAGGAGATAGGCTCGCTTGACGGACTTCGCAAGGGCGATTTTGTTGTTCACGAATCGCACGGAATAGGCGTTTTTGACGGAATAAAGAGGATAAAAAACGGCAATGTTACAAAGGATTATATTAAAATAAACTATGCCGGCAGCGATATACTTTATGTTCCGGTAACGCAGCTTGACCTTGTTTCAAAGTACATCGGTGCGGCGGAAAACGGCGGAGTAAGGCTTAACCGTCTGGGCGGCTCGGATTGGCAGAAAACCAGAAAACGGGTCAAAGCCGCCGTAAAGGATATGGCAAAACAGCTGACGGCGCTTTATGCCAAAAGAATGTCCGCCAAGGGCTATGCGTTCAGTCCCGATACGGATTTGCAGAACGATTTTGAACGGCGCTTTGAATACGACGAGACCGAGGATCAGCTGCGCTGTATAAACGAAATTAAGCGGGATATGGAGCGCAGTGTGCCGATGGACAGACTTTTGTGCGGCGATGTCGGCTTCGGAAAAACCGAGGTGGCGCTCAGAGCGGCGTTTAAATGTATAGGCGAGGGCAAGCAGTGTGCTTTGCTTGTGCCGACAACTATCCTTGCAATGCAGCATTACAACACCGCGGTCCGTAGGTTCGGTGATATGCCTGTGACCGTCGCTCTGCTTAACCGCTTTGTGCCGCAAAGGGAACAGACAAAAATAATATCCGACCTTAAATGCGGCAGACTTGATATGGTTATAGGAACACACCGCCTTATATCAAAGGATGTAACATTTAAAAATATCGGACTTGTTATAATAGACGAGGAACAGCGCTTCGGCGTGGCGCAAAAGGAACGGCTTAAGGAACTTTATCCGTTTGTGGATATACTCACTCTCAGCGCAACCCCGATACCGAGGACGCTTAATATGGCAATGTCGGGGCTTCGGGATATGTCGTCGATAGACGAGGCTCCCGGCGACCGGCACCCCGTGCAGACCTATGTACTTGAATATAACAGGGGCGTTATATTAGACGCCATCAATAAAGAGGTAAGACGGGGCGGACAGGTGTATTATCTCCATAACCGCATTGATACTATCGAGCGTTGCGCCGCCTCGCTTTCGGCAAGTCTCCAAGGAGTCAATATAGGCATTGCTCACGGCAGAATGAGTGAGGAAGAGTTAAGCGATATATGGCGCAGACTTGTCGAGCACGAAATAGATGTGCTTGTATGCACAACCATTATCGAAACGGGAGTGGATGTTCCGAACGCCAATACGCTTATAATAGAAGAGGCGGACAAAATGGGACTGGCTCAGCTTCACCAGCTAAGGGGCCGTGTGGGGCGGTCTCCGAGAAGGGCATACGCATATTTTTGCTTCAGGCAAAACAGTCAGCTTTCCGATGTGGCGTCAAAACGGCTTGAGGCTATAAGGGAGTTTACGGAATTCGGCTCCGGCTTTAAAATAGCAATGCGCGACCTTGAAATAAGGGGCGCCGGCAGTATTTTGGGCGGAGACCAGCACGGGAATATGGAGTCCGTAGGGTACGATATGTACTTAAAGCTTTTAAGCGAGGCGGTAAACGAAGAAAACGGAAAACCGCCCGAGGACGATATTCCGTGTACCGTTGACCTTAATGTTTCGGCGTTTATACCCGAAAGCTATATTGAGGCGCTTCCCGCAAGACTCGGAATTTATAAAAGAATCGCCGCAATAAGAACGAACGATGACGCAAGCGATGTTATAGACGAGCTGTGCGACCGTTTCGGCGAGCCGCCCGTGCCTGTTATGGGACTTATAGATATTGCGATGCTCAGAAGTAAGGCGGCACAGGCAAAAATCGCCGAAATTACAGGTACGCCGCAGAGCGCGGTTCTTCATATCAATTCGATTCAGTCCGAAACCGTGGAAAAGCTTACAAAGCACTTCGGCAGCCGCTTTACGATTTCGGCAGTCGGCAAGCCGGCTTATATTATACGGCTTAAAAACGGACAAAAAATGTCCGAGCTTACAGAAGAGCTTGCAAATGCGCTTTAATTTACAAATTATTGTAGACTTTTCGGAGTATTTGGTATATAATTAGCTTGTTAATCTCTATTTGGAGGAATATAAATGAATTGTTTTAAAAAAATATTGGCGGTTTCCTCGGTGTTTGTTATCGCCGCAACCGCGGCAGCCTGCCACCCGAAGGATGAAACGGCAGTTACGGTCGGGGATGTCAAATTCACCTCGGCTTACTATATGTGCGCGCTTATAAATGCGGATTCACAGGCAAAGTCAAAGGTTAAAGAGAGCCTTTCGGACAGCGAGTCTTCAACCGATATAGACTATTATTCAAAAAAGATAGACGATAAAAAGTTTGTTGACTGGGTTGAGGATACCGCGCTTGAAACGCTTAAGGAAATAGCCGCTTATAAAACGCTTTGCAAGGAAAACAAGCTTGAGATATCCGAGGATGAGAAAACTCAGGCGAAAACATACGCCGACTATTACTGGATCAACTACGGTTACTCCTCTTATTTTGAACCGAACGGAGTCGGACAAAGCACATATAAAAGCTATATGACCGATTCCTACTATTCGGCAGTTTACTTTGAGCATCTTTACGGAGCGGACGGCACAAAGGCTATCGACGCCGAAACCGTAAAGCAAAAAATGTATGATAACTTTATTATTGCCGACATGCTTCAGGTAAGTTTTTCAAGCAAAACGGATGATGAGAAAACCGAGCTTAAAAATAAGATCAACACTTATGCGGATGAGCTGAAAAACGGCAAAAAGACATTTGAAGAGGTATATACTGACTATAACGGAACCAAGGACGAGACCGAGACCGATACCTCATCAGACAAAAAACAGCCGAAGGATAAGTACGCTTCAATATTAGGCGCTAAAGATACCGCTTATGAGTCCGACCAATATGATACGGTTAAGGAAATGGCGACAGGCGAGATAAAGGTTATCGAGCTTGCGGACGATGCGGGCATTGTACTTGCGGTGAAGCAGGACATTAAGGCTGACGATTACTATACTGAGGCCTTAGATCTGACCGTGCGTCATTTGATTAAGGACGACGAGTACGAGAAGGATATCAAGGAATATGCTGGAAAGCTTGAGACAAAGGTAAACAACTACGCTGTAAAGCAATTCAAGGTAAAGAATATCAAAGAACCGACGGCTTCTAACTGACAAAAACGGGCTTAACCGAATTTCGGTCAAGCCCGTTTTTACTATTCCTTACTGAAATCCTCAAGCACAAGACCCTCATTTTTATCAAGCGCCCAGTTAATATTCCATTCGCTTGTGAAAATTAAAATGTTGTTGTCCTTAAAATCCTGCACCCATTTGGTGTCAGAGGTTAAATTCAGATTTTTAATATCAATATCACGGTTTTTCACCCAACGGATATACTGATACGGCAGATCGTTTCTTATTACATCAACCGAATACTCGTTCTTTAAGCGGTATTCAAGCACCTCAAGCTGTAAAACGCCCACAACACCCACGATAACCCGTTCCATACCGGAATTCGGCTCTCGGAATATCTGTATTGCGCCCTCCTGTGCTATCTGTTCAACGCCTTTAACAAACTGCTTTCGCTTAAGGCTGTCTTTCTGTTCTATCATCGCAAAATGCTCAGGGGCGAATGTGGGTATACCCTCGTACTTTACATGCTTTTGAGGGGAGCATACGGTATCGCCTATTGAGTAGATGCCGGGGTCGAAAACTCCGATTATATCGCCGGCATAAGCCTCGTTTATTACCTGCCGCTCCTCTGCCATCATTTGCTGCGGCTGTGAGAGGCGGACGGTTTTACCCGCCTGAACATGGTAGTAGTCGGCTCCTCTTTCAAATTTGCCCGAGCAAATGCGGAAAAAGGTTATTCTGTCACGGTGGTTCTTGTTCATATTTGCCTGTATTTTAAAGGCAAATGCCGAAAAATGCTCGTCAAAGGGGCTTATTTCCTCACCCTCCGAAATACGGGGGAGCGGAGGAGTAGTCATTTTAAGAAAGTTTTCAAGGAAAGGCTCAATACCGAAGTTTGTAAGCGCAGAGCCGAAGAATACAGGGGTAAGCTCGCCCTTTCTTACCTTTTCAATGTCAAACTCATAGCTTGCGCCGTCAAGCAACTCTATCTGGTCAACAAGCTCAGCCCTTTGATATTCGCCTATAAGCTCGTCAAGCTTTTCGGTATCCGTTATATCGCACGGAGTGGCCTTAAGCTTATCCTGACCTCTGTGGAATTCGTTAAAGGCGAGTATTTCACGCTTGTCTCTGTCGAAAACACCTTTAAAGCTTATGCCGCAGCCGATAGGCCAGTTTACGGGATAGGTGCCGATACCGAATTCCTTTTCAAGCTCGTCTAAAAGCTCAAACGGGTCACGGGCTTCACGGTCAAGTTTATTGATAAATGTGAATATCGGAATGTGCCGCATGGCGCATACCTTAAACAGCTTTCGTGTCTGAGCCTCGATACCCTTTGCGGCGTCTATTACCATTACCGCGCTGTCCGCCGCCATAAGCGTGCGGTAGGTGTCCTCCGAGAAGTCCTGATGCCCCGGAGTGTCAAGTATATTTATGCAGTATCCCTCGTATTCAAACTGCATTACGGAAGAAGTTATGGAGATACCCCTTTGCTTCTCAAGCTCCATCCAATCGGATACGGCGTGCTTTGCGGTGGCTTTACCCTTAACCGAGCCTGCGGTCTTTATCGCTCCGCCGTACAGAAGAAATTTTTCCGTAAGGGTCGTTTTACCGGCGTCCGGATGTGAAATTATCGCAAAAGTGCGCCGTCTGCTTATCTCTCTTTCTAAATCGGTCACTTGAATTCTCCTCTCAACCGTATAATATTATCATAAAATGTATCTATTATCAAGTTTTTCCTATATATAATAAAAAAATAGTGCGACAGCTATTGTTAATTCGACAAAAATGTTGTATAATGTACAATATATAGTATTTAGGATGTGCAGCAGCTATATGGCGGATATTATTTACCTTGATAACAGTTCCACAACAAAGCCGTGCAGAGAAGCTTTGGAGTGTATAAATAAATGCTTAAGCGAAAATTGGGGCAATCCGTCCTCGCTTCATAGGCTCGGTATGGAGGCGGAGATTGCTTTGAATTCCGCCCGTGAGACTGTCGCAAATTCTATCGGAGCCAGAGCCGATGAAATTATTTTTACGGGGAGCGGAACCGAGGCTAACAATACCGCAATTCTTTCGGCACTCAAGGCTAAAAAAAGGGGCGGCGGGGTAATTACCACCGCTATTGAACACCCATCTGTGCTTGAAACGGTTAAAAGGCTTGAGGACGAGGGACTTGAGGTTGTAAGATTAAAACCTCAGAATGACGGTAAAATAGCTCTGTCGGCGCTTGAAAATGCTCTTACAGGCAATACCGTGCTTGTAAGTATGATGCTTGTAAACAATGAAACAGGCGCAATCCAACCGATAGAGGAAGCGGTAAGGCTTACTAAAAGCATAGCGCCGAACGCTATTTTTCATTGCGACGCGGTTCAGGCGTACGGCAAGCTGCCGATAAATATAAAACGGCTCGGCTGCGATTTGATGTCAGCCAGCGGTCATAAAATACACGGTCCCAAAGGGATAGGCTTTTTGTACTGCAAAAAAGGTATTCATATAAACCCGTTTATCACAGGCGGTGGACAGGAGAGCGGTATGCGTTCGGGTACCGAGCCTATGCCGCTTATAATGGGACTTGAGGGTGCGGTAAAGGCGTTACCTAATATAAATAAACAGCTTGAAGTACAAAAAGAGCTTTTCGGCTTTGCAAAGGACGAGCTTTTAAAAAGAGATTATGCCGTTATTAATTCCGCGGATGACTGCTTGCCGTATATACTCAATATTTCACTGCCGGGATACCGTTCGGAAACACTGCTCCATTTTTTAGAGAGCCGCAATATATTTGTTTCAAGCGGCAGCGCCTGTGCAAAAGGTCACGGCAGCTATGTTTTGAATGAAATGGGTCTTGACCGCAAACGGGTTGACGGCGCACTCAGAATAAGCTTCAGCAGATACAATACAAGGGACGATATACAGTCGCTTTGCGGCGCGCTTGACGATGCGGTAAAGCAACTGAGAAAGGCATAGATATGAAAGAAATTATCCTTATAAAAAACGGAGAACTGGCTCTTAAGGGGCTTAACCGCCGAAATTTCGAGGACGCTTTGATTAAAAATATGAAGCGCAGACTGAAAGCCTTGGGCGAAATTAAAATCAGAAATCTTCAATCCGCTATTTATATAGAACCCGTATCGGAGGACTATGATTTTGAAGCGGCGCTGTCTGTTGTCAGCAAGGTCTTCGGTATTGCCCGTTTCAGCCGTGCGTGCGTATGCGAAAAAAATATTGAGGACATACTTTCGTCGGCTCCCGAATATCTTAAAACAGTAATGCAAAATATCAAAACCTTTAAGGTTGAGTCCAAAAGGGCGGATAAAAGCTTTCCTCTTACTTCACCTGAAATCAGCCGTGAGGTAGGCGGGGCGCTGCTTAAGGCGTTTCCGCATTTAAGGGTGGATGTGCATAATCCCGACCGTATAGTTTTCGTTGAGGTTCGTGATTTTGCGGCATATATTCACTGCGAGCAGATAAAGGGTGCGGGCGGACTTCCCGTCGGCACTGCAGGTACCGCCTCAATCTTAATTTCCGGCGGTATAGACAGTCCGGTTGCGGCTTGGACTATGGCGAAAAGGGGACTGAGACTTAACGCTATACATTTTGCAAGCCCTCCGTATACCAGTCCGAGGGCTGAGCTGAAGGTAAGAACCTTGCTTAAAAAGGTTGCCGAATACAGCGGAGCAATAGACCTTGCGATAGTACCATTTACCGAAATTCAGGACGAAATAGGCAAAAACTGCCCCGAAGAATTTTTTACTCTTATAATGCGCCGTATGATGATGAGAATATCGGAGCGTATAGCAAGAAAGTCGGGCAGTCTTGCGCTTATTACGGGGGAGAGCCTCGGCCAAGTGGCAAGTCAGACGCTTCCTGCGCTGGTAACGACAGACAGCGTGGTTAATATACCCGTTCTTCGTCCGCTTATAGGCTCGGACAAGGAGGATATAGTTGCGGTCTCACGCAAAATAGATACATTTGAAACCTCAATACTTCCTTATGAAGACTGCTGTACCGTATTTACGCCGAAGCACCCGAAAACAAGACCCACACTTTCCGCGTGCGAGGAAGCGGAAAAGAACCTTGATGTTGAGGGACTTGTTGAAAAGGCGGTAAACGAGACCGCTTATTCGTATGTTGAATAGTTTTAATCGGAGCTGCTATGAATAATCTGATTTATGAGACTGCGGCAGAGGCGGTAAGAATTCTTAAAGACAAAAAGCTTACCGTGTCGGCGGCGGAGTCCTGTACGGGCGGTCTGCTTTCGGCTTACCTTACCGCCGTTCCCGGTGTTTCCTCTGTTTATGAGTTGGGGGTAACCTCTTATTCCTGCCGTATTAAAAATGGGGTGCTCGGGGTGAGCAAGGCGACGCTTGATACATTCGGTGCGGTAAGCGAGGCTGCCGCAAGGGAAATGGCAGAAGGCGTCAGGAAAAAGGCAAACGCCGATTTCGGCGTTTCGGTAACGGGGGTTGCGGGACCCAACGGCTCTGAGGGACATGAGCCCGGACTTGTTTATATAGCGGTGTCGTACAAAGGCGGCACGACGGTAAAAAAGCTTGATATAGATCCCGTAAACAGGAATTATGTCCGCAGTGAAGCCGTTAAAAATGCCTTGGAACTATTAATTAATACTGTTAAGGAAGTAAAATAATGAAGCACGCAAAGGAAAGCGGAGCCGCCGCTGATTTCTTTTATAAGCTATACCTTTCATATATTCCGAATAAACGCGATAATGTCAAGCAAATTATTGTTAAGATATTTTTCTTGCTGTCGCTTGCGGTGCTGATTGTTTCTGCAAGCTATTTAACCAATTATTTTCTTTGCGGGAAAAAGCAGGAGAGTATTATTGAAAAAAGCCGTACAGCTTGGCACAACGCAGTTTCTGCGGAGAACGATACCGAATCGGCAGTCGAGATAATGACCGAAAGCAACAGTGATTTCAAGGGTTGGATAACTGTTCCGGGGACTAAAATAGATAATCCGTTTTTTCAAAGCTCTGATAACGAATTCTATCTTACTCACAACCAAGATAAACAGAAAAGCACATACGGCGCTCTGTTTTTGGATTGCTCAAATACACTGACTGCGCAAAAACAGGATAAAAACCTTGTTATATACGGCCATCATATGAAAAACGGCTCTATGTTTGCAAATCTTACAAAATACAAATCACTGAGCTTTTATAAACAAAATCCGATTGTTCGTTTTTCAACGATTAACGGCGAAGGCACTTATAAAATATATGCCGCTTTTGTTCTTAACGCTTCAAAGGCTGACGATAACGGTTATGTTTATAACATTTATCGCAACAAATTTTTTAATGAGGAGGATTTTGACAACTGGTATTCGGAAGCCAAAAAAAGAAGTATCATTAATACCGATGTCGATGTTTCCTACGGCGATGATATCATAACGCTTGTGACCTGCGATTATGACTTTGAAAACGCAAGATTTGTTGTTATGGCAAGGAAAATACGCAACGGTGAGAATGGAACGGTTGATACAGCAAATGCGTCTACCAATGCATCGCCGAGGTATCCGAAGCGTTGGTATGATGACCGCGGGCTTGAATATCCGTACGATTAAAAATGAAGGGGAAGATTTCTTTATGTTTCAGAATCTAAAGGTTGATATTATATATTACAGCACAAATACAGACTTTGAGATGGAATTTAATCTTTGCGGCTGTTGCCGTATGCGATTGCTTACAGACAAGGCTTCAGATAAGAAAACCTTTGTGCATGAACTGGCGCGTGCGGTGTCAAGAAGCCGCGTTATAATAATAGCGGGAGAACTTTTCGGCAGTAACGGCATAATTGAGATTGCGTCTCATGCTATCGGAAAGTCCCTTGCGGATATTGATAACAAACAATTCGGAATATCGGGTGACAAACAGATCAAGGTGATAAACGGAGCCACTCCGCTTGTGACAGGCGACGGTGTTTTCGGCGGCTGTATTATTGAGAGCGGACCGCAAACTATGATATTCCTGTCGGAAAACCGTCAGATACGCAAGGCGATAATGAATACGCTGATACATCCGTACATTGAAGAACTGTGTGCGATAGAGCTTAAATCAAAAGCCGATTCCGTGAATAGGAAGACCTACGAAATGCCGATTATCGAAGCGCCTTCGGCAGTGCCGCAGGCGGAGATCGAAGAATTGCCTGTTGTCGCTGAGTCTGACATTTCGTCTTCGTCGGAGGAAATTACCGATGAAATTGAGACACCGCAGAGTGACGCCGTGCAGGATGAAGCTACCGAAGAAGCTGAGGAGTTCCTCACCGGTGAGGAAGAGGAGGAGACTGCTGTTCCGTTGAATTCATTTTCACAGCAGACTGCCGATAACGGTGAGATAGAGCTTTCGGGCGGTATGATTTACGATGAAGACGGTAAATCGTATAATGAGAGCATAAAATCCTATGCGGACTACGAAGACAGCACAGAGCTTTATATGGAGCCTCAAAGGATGAAAAAGAATGACGCTGAGTATTATAACAGCCTTTATGCAATCGGATCGGATGAGAATTCCGATTATAAAACCGATGCCGATAATTACGGCGGACGCCGCCCGATTTTTTACGGAAATCTCGGAATATTGATAACTGCCATAATACTTCTGGTGGTTCTTGCGGTGCTTGCCTATTGTATTTTCTATGTTCCTGCCAAAAACGGTATTTCAGCCTCGGCTTATATAAAGGAGACATTTGATACGCTTCTCGGGAGATAAAAAAGTCAGATACGCTTTTGGCGTATCTGACTTTTTTTTATCTCTTTATTTTGCAAACTGTTTATACAAATCAATCTGACCGTGGAAGGCAGGCCACCGTGAAGAATTTTTGAGTGTGACCACAATATATCTCGTGCCTGTCTCGTTATTGCTCCCGTATGAGGCAATGCAATAGCCCGCCTCGTTTACAAATCCTGTTTTTCCGCCCTCTATGGTTGCTGTTTCGGGTTCTGTTCCGTACATATAATTGAACAGTGTTGCAGAAAGCAAAATACCGTCGGGATGCTGTTCCGTTGCGGCGGTCGTGTACTGATATGTCGAAAGCACCTTTTTACAAATCGGGTTTTCAAGCGCCGCTTCCAAAATCACAGCCATATCATAAGCCGTAGTATAATGGTCTTCGTCATAAAGACCCGTGACATTCGTGAAATGCGTGTCCTTAAGTCCAAGCGCCTTTACCTTTTCATTCATAAGCTTTACAAGACCTTTTTCACTGCCTGTGAGCTTTACGGCAAGTCCCATAGCGGCGTCTGCTCCCGAGGGGAGAATCGTTCCGTATAAAAGGTCAATCATTTTTACCTTTTCTCCGTCAGAAAAGCCCGCCACCGTAGCCTCCGCAACATACAGAGGATCTGTTATGCTGCGCGTCATAGTAAATGTCTCTTCGTAATCGGTGATGTTTTCGGCGGCTGTAAGCAAGGTAAGAATTTTCGTTGTGGACGCAGGGTAAAGCCGTGTGTGTGACTCCCTTGACGCGACTACGCAGTGGTTGTCAAGATTGACTATAATAGCGCCTGCGGCATCATTAGAGTCAGGTATGGCAGCAGATTCGGCATTAAAGCTGTACGAAATCTTTTTTTCATCCTTTTTATCGGAATCCGAACGCAGAACTCCGGATTTTCCGGAATCCTGCGGTAATGTTTGTGCCTTTGTTTTATTCTTGTGATGTATGACCAATGCGGATACTGTCATAATCACAGCGGCGGCAAAACAAAATATAAATGCCGGCCGTAACCGTATAACCCTATATAAGGACCTCTTTTTTTTGGTGTTTTTCCGTGGAGTATAAGTCTTAGGAGCAGAGCTTTTCTCGTCTGATATTCTTTTTTCAAGCGATTTGAAATAATCACTGTAATTATTTTCGTTGTTACTCATTGAAATACTGCTCCATTGTAAATGTTAAAATCCATGGCCGGCTCCGCCGCCGCCAAATGACCCTCCGCCTCCGGAAAAGCCTCCGCCACCACCGGAGAAACCTCCGCCTGAAAAGCCCCCACGACCGCCGAAACCGCCGCCGAAGCCTCCGAAACCGCCGGGAGGTCCGCCGAACCAAAAGCCCCTGAGCCGTCTGCCGAAAATAAGAACATAAAGGATAACTACTGCCAAAAGCAACACCCAGGAAACAACTACTTTTTTGCTGTACGCCTCATCGCTTTCGCTGTCGTCAATCGGGGTATAGCCATCCTCCGGCTCCAGTCCGTATTCAATATAAATTTCGTTGATTACCGCTTTGGCAATTTCAAGCAACCCTTTTGAATAGTTATTTCTTTTTAAATATTCATATCCGTAATCATCTATTATTCTGCCGGTTTTGCTGTCGGGCAGAGCACCCTCAAGACCTCCGCCTACCGCAACATAAATCTCTCGGTCTTCTGTCGAAAGCAATATGACAATTCCGTTGTCCTTGTCCTTTTGACCGACGCCCCATTTTCTGCCAAGCCCGAGAGCATAATCGGCGGGCGCCTCCCCGTCAAGGGATTTAACCGTTACAGTAACGACCTGTGCCGTGGTTTTCTGTTCAAGCGTAACGGCTCTTGAGAAAATTTCTTCATTATCCTCATCGCTTATAACTCCAGCAAAGTCGTCAACAAAAAATCTGTCCGTGGCGTCGGGATATTTGACTGCGGCGGACACTGTTGTGCAAAGCAGGCATATAACCGCAAAAATGGCGGTAATTCTTAATGCTGTCTTCATAAATTATCAGTCGAAGCTTACCTGCGGAACATTCTCTGTTCCTGCCTGAGCTTCAAAGTATTCAACCTTTTCAAAGCCGAAAATTCCGGCAATGATATTTTTCGGAAATTTCTTTATCGAAACATTGTAGCTTTTAGCGGCGGAATTATAATCCTTGCGAGCCTGCGCGATTCTGTTTTCCGTGCCGGAAAGCTCGTACTGTAAAGCGGTATAATTTTCATTTGCCTTAAGCTCCGGATATGCTTCCGTTATGGCATTGACCCAAACTGAAATGGCGCTGTCAAGCTGTTCTTTGGCTGCGGCCTGTTCGTTGGCGGTTTTTGCCTTTGATACGGCGGAACGCGCCTCGGTTACCGCTGTGTATGTTTTTTGCTCATATTCGGAATAACCCTTAACCGTAGCGACAAAGTTCGGAATAAGGTCCGCGCGGCGCTGGAGCTGTGTGGAAATGGTTGACTGAGCGTTATCCACCTGTTCGCGTTTTTCAACAAATCCGTTATAGGAGCCTGCCGTAAAACCGATAAGTATGCCGATAATTGCCAATACAACAAGTAATATAATCAAGCTTTTTTTCTTCATAACAATAATTCCTTTCGAGAGTATAGAGGTATTATAATATATTTTCACCGCAATTTCCACTATAATTTGATATAAATAAAAAAATTTAAAATTTTTATTGACAAGCAGGACAGTATTTGATATAATAATCAGGCGTGATGAAAAGCAAATATGTTATGCGAGTGTGCTGGAATAGGCAGACAGGCACGTTTGAGGGGCGTGTGTCTTTGACGTATGGGTTCAAGTCCCATTTGCCGCACCATAAAAACGACAAGTTTCGACAGAAGCTTGTCGTTTTTACTTGGTGCCTTTAGGTGTGGAAATAAACCCCCGGTTTTACGGGGGTAAGAAAAACGAGCGAGCTTGATGCAAGCCCGAAAATACTATGGATAAAAGAAGAACCTTCTGTACAATAGTAATGGTTTGGCAAACCATTCCGTCTGCTACATCATCAAAATAGCATCAATTTCCAACGAGATTTTTCTGCTTTCGCCGGTCTTTTTAATATTCCTCTCTGTCAGCCTGCGCCTTCGTTGTTTGTACAGTACCATGCGGGTGGTGAGGAGGCGCATAAATCGTATAAATTTTGAGCGGCTGATTTCCGGTGTTAATAATATTGTGCCATGTACCTGCCGGAACAAAAACAGCAAAGCCGTTGCATATGGGGCGTTGAAAATTAATACAGTCTTGGGAAGTCCCCATCATAGCTATGCCGTTTCCACTTTCCAATCTGATAAATTGGTCTGTGTCCGGATGCACTTCCAGCCCAATCTCCCCGCCAACCGGGATACTCATCAGCGTGAGTTGCAGATGACAGCCCGTCCATAAGGCTGTGCGATAATTCGTATTTTGCAATGCAGCCCGGTCTATGTTTATAACAAACGGATTCGGTCCATAATCGGTTACTGGTATTTTGAAACAATTATCCCTGTTTTTTCGATACATATAATCACTCCTTTCAACAATATTGTATGATGTACAAAGCATGGATGTGAAAACCTCTAACGCCTCCTTTGCACAGCCTTCTTTGTATCAAGCATTATGATCAGCAGCAAATGATGAGTTTAGCAAGTGAAAAAGATAATAAACATTTTCTTGAAATTATGAAAGCTCATTTTCTACAAATATAAGAGGTTAGTTGTTCCTTTAATTAAGTGAGTATAAACTATTAGTCTAATTGAAAATACCCTTTACCTCTGCCTAATGATAGAAAAAAGCAACATCCGCTTTTGAATCGTTCTGTAAAATGCGGGAGTTCGAATCCCTCATCCAAAACCGCTGAAAATATCTTTTTTATAGTCTTTAGACAAAACTACGGTGGACCAATGTTCACCGTAGTTTTTTGTTATATCGTCTTCTCCTTGCATTGTACAAATACTTTTTTCAGCATAACTTTACCGACAATGCATAGAGATAAATTACTTCCATGCACTGCGTTGCTATACTTTTCGCTTCTCATTAGGTAATTATGGCAATATTTTATGTTATAACTGCACGGTATTTTTATATTGAAAAAATAATGCCGTTAATCAGGCCTTTGCAGTATGAACATGGAACGAGATGCCATTCAAGAAATGTATGAAATGTGTAAAATCAGTTACGGTACATCTGTTTCTATGAAAAATGATATTACATTGCTGGAATTACAAATGGAATAAATCGAGTTTCATGGTAATAGTAGGATTTTAATGAAAAAATCATTTCTCGCTTTTTTCATTTATCAAGAAGGTTGCCATATCTAAATATCTGATAAGTTTTTTCATCAAATAAGACTTAGCAATCCATTGACTTAACTTGACAAATCCATAAAAGTTTGCTATAATTTAACCATTTTAAAGGAGGTTGAATTATATGAACAATGATAAAGTTATTGAAGAAATGTTGGCTCGTATTCAAGCATTAGAAGAAAAAGTTGCTGCACTAACCGGCGAAGATAAAAAAGAAGCTGGCGACGGTGAAAAACAATGTCTGCCAGGATTCAACGAATGTATCATTAAATAAAAAACAGATTCAAGACTTGTGCTTGAAATAGTCCAAGTATCCAATTGGATACTTGGACTATTTATTTAAGTCTGCTGAATCAATTTGTAATCTTCCTAATCATATAAAAAATATCTCACAATACATTTGTCAAAAGACAGTCCTATATATGTTCTATAAAAGCAGCCTATCGCTCAAAAGCATCCCTGACAAACATTCAATCTCTGTTTTGCAAATTGCGGCTGAGCCTCCAAATGCTCCCTGGAACTCTGAAATTGCTTCGTCTTTCATTTTAGAAATATCAGACAAAACTCAGCACAGAGGCTCTTATCTCTACCCTGGGTCTTGCTTTATGAGAATTCTCTTTTCCCCTTGTAGTGCATTTGGGAGAAGAACCGGGAGTATCCTTTGCAAAAATGATTCTCCATTATTATGATAGATAATCCCACACTGTATGTTAAAATCACATGTATCCTCAATAAATGAAGCTGCAAAGTGCAGTGGTAATAAATGATTTTTTCAAGAAGAGTCTGAACAACAGTATGTTTGGAACTCTTTTTATTTTTGCCAAATCAAAATATTCCGAAAGAAAAACATATTTTTCTGTTTAGAACAGCTGACCGGGCAGTTTACTTTTCTCTTTGGGCGGAAATTGTGCATCAAATTTTTCTGCTTCCTCTTCGTTTATAAAATATCCTGATGGTGGTTTGTAAGTTCCTGTAACACCATCTAAAAATCCCTCTTGTAATTCTTTTACCAGAAAATAAGGAACTCGAGCACTTCTGGGTTCTGCATAATAGTGTATTCCTTTTGAACTTGCCGTTACAAATCCTGATTTTCCATAGAAAGCGATATTCCCCTCTATACATATTGCACCTACTCCAAGCGCTCTGGCTTTATCCATAGAAAAATCAAGTAATATTTTCCCATACCCCTTTCGTTGATGTTCCGGTGCAATACTGATTGGACCAAATGTCATAATCGGTATCTTTTGTCCGTTATCAGATAAAATTTCGGCATTCACATACATGATATGACCAATGATAACATCATCCTTTTCCATAACAAAATCCAGTTCCGGTACGAAATCCTCTCTGCAACGATACTGATGTACAATATAGTGCTCTATGCAACCCGGACGATAAACATTCCAGAATGCTTCGCGAGTTAAATATTCCACCTCTTGATAATCATCAGGTGTTTCCCGACGAATCATATAATGATTGTGCTTCATGGTTTACTCCTCTCATACCTCTTAATATACACACTTATTGAAACAAATAACAATGCTGCCGTTTTATCCGTTTTCTAAACAGCTTGTACGCTCCAATGTGATACTCTCTTTCAAATAAATACTCCTGAAAATCCAATTACTTGTATCAATGATTATACCATCGCTGATTTCCTACAGCAATATAATATACCCTGTCATGCTATCTAAAACATGTGCTGTTGTTTTTCTCATCTTCCATATGTAATCGTTTTACTCTTTCCAAAACATACTGATTTCATGGTTTCACAAATTAATTTATGAATGAAACAGATTGTAAATTTCGTATTATCTTTATTTGCTTTTGACTATGTTTTGCCAAATGACACATACTATAAGCATATTGTAAGGAGCAAAACTATGTTTAAAATAAATATGATAAAAGCAATTAAAATTACACTTGGCTGCTGCCTTGCTTTTATAACTGCGAATGCATTGCATTTGGAGTACAGTACTTCTGTTGTTACCATTACTCTACTAAGTATTTTAAACACGAAAAAAGATACCTTAATTGTTGCATGGAAACGTTCTATTGCATTCCTGCTTGCTTCCTCCATTGCAATTATCTCATTTACAATCTCCCAATTTTCTGTTTGGGGACTCGGTATCTATTTAATTATGATTGTCATTCTGTGTCAGGCATTTGAATTGACAGGCGGACTTTCTATGAGTACTGTCTTAATGCTGCATATATGGGCAGCTCGTTCCATTACTGCAAGCAGCCTTCTAAACGAAGCAACTTTAATGGCAATTGGAATTCTTATGGGTATTCTGATGAATTTGTATATGCCAAACCAAATTAAAAAAATAAAAACATATCAAACTATCATCGACCGTCATTTTTAAGAAAATTTTTTTTTTTTTTT
>ERZ772882.207-NODE-207-length-85388-cov-9.626780_pt1 | contig 85388 bp, 78 predicted proteins | sample MGYA00580576_ERZ772882 | MGnify/ENA primary metagenome ERZ772882 (study PRJEB29015, sample SAMEA2737658) | human gut metagenome | biome: human gut; feature: human-associated habitat; material: faeces | place: China | collected 2012 ... | reverse complement strand
CATCATCTTGGCGGTGATGGGCTCGGTGCGGCACATGATGGCGTCGGGCTGGAACGCGGCGAGCTCCTTGACATAGGTCTCCTCGTCGTTGTGGCTGCACAGCTTCACCTCGAAGTCGTTGGACTCGAAGATATGCGTCGCGATCTCATTGAGCTCGATGGTGTAATAAACCTTGAACTTAGCCATGATAAAAAACCCCTCTCAAAATATTATAATTGTTGATTTTATTTCCCGATTTCCCGATCTTCTGTCAGTTCGTTCATTGTACACCCGCTCTTTCATAAAAGCAAGCGATTTGCCGATTTTTTGCAGGAATTTATGCATTTTCTTTGCGTCTTACCACTAATTTTGAAAACATACTTTCACAAAATTGAACACATTTACAAAAATGCACAAGTTCTCTCGGAAAACTTGTGCATTTTATCAAAAGGGGCCCTCCGCGGCAGCGGAGGACTCCTTTCTTTTATGCCGCCGGCGCCGTCTCGGACGTCTGCGGCGTCTCCGGTATCGCCGGCGTCTGCGTCGGATCGACATCCGGCACGCCCGGGTCCGTCATCGTTGCGCCCGGGTCCGTCGTCGGCACGCCCGGGTCGCTCCCCGGCACCGTCGGATCCATTGCCGGCACATTCGGGTCGACCGTCGGATCCGCCGCCTTGCCGACGAGAATGATGCGGTTGCGGCTCTTGTAGCGGCTCGTCGCCTCATAAGTCGAAGAGAGCAGCGTCCCGTCGCCCGCGTACACATTGCGGTAGGTCTTGACCACATAGCCGGTATACGGCGTCTGCTCCACCTTCTGCTCGCCCGGCGCGAGCGTGTCGGTCTCGACGAGCTCCTCCTCATAGGGCGTCGTGCTGATGAGCTCCGTCACGATCTTCACATAATGGTCGTCGGTCTTGGTGCCGAGAAGGGTGATCTTGATGTAGTCCTTTTTATCCTTTGTAAAAAAGTTTGCCTGCACCTTGATGGGGTAGAGCGTATTGTTGCGGAACTCAAACTCCGGTCCGCCGCTCGCCACCGTCGCGTCCAGCCCGAGGCCGATGTAGTCGGAGGCGTAGCCGTGGTTCACGCGCTGCACGATCTCAAGGTTCGCGTACAGCACCGCCGCGTAGAGCGTCGAGCTTGCCTGGCACGCGCCGCCGCCGATCATGTCCACGGTCTTGCCGTTGAGATAGCCCGGCGCGGGCGAATAGCCGTTTTCCGCCGTGAACGGCGTCACCAGCGGGCCATACTTCATCGTGTCGCCCGCGTTGAGGATGTAGCCCGTGATGCGCTCTGCCGTCAGCTTCACGTTCTTGTGCCGCCCCGGTGCGCCGCCGACGCGCGTGGTGTAGCTGCTCAGCTCGTCGCGGAACAGTCCCGCCTCCAGCTGCTCGGTCGTGACCTCCGGCCGCTCGACCGTCGCCCGGACGGTGAAGGTCTCCCCCGGCGCCGCCGCGTCGTAAGCGCTCTGCAAGTCGGCGAGCGTAAAGCTCACCCCCGCATGGCTCGGGATGATCTTCTCATTTTCAATGTCGTAGCTCGCGTTGACCTTCTCGCCCACGAGCTTTTCCCGCTCCGCCGCCAGATCGACCGTCTGCGCGGGTACGGTCTCGTAGCTCGCCTCCGCGTCCGGATCGCCGTACAGCGTCACCTGAAGCGGGTAGCCCCCGCCCAGGTATGCGCCGCGCAGCGCGTCGCCGATCACACGCCGCGCCTGCTCCCGATCCGGGATATGGCGGCCGTCCCTGCTTTTGGTCACGCTGACCTCGTTCTCGGTCGTCAGAGCGATGGCAAACTCCACCGGCTCGCACTCCAGCGCATCCAGCACCGGCTCCACCGCCGAGCAAAACGGCTCCTCGGATACGATGCTCTCCTCATGCTCGGTAAAAAGCGAGAAAAGGAAGCCCGCGCCGCTCTTGAAAAAGCCGTCGCCCTTCGCGCTGTGCACCCGCGCCAGCGTATCCGCGGCCTTCCGGCAGTCGATGTCCGCCGGAATATCGCCCAGCGCCACACCCGCGATCACCTCGCAGCTGTCTCCCTCCATCACGGCAAAGTCGAGCCGTGCGCTCTGCGCGTCAATGACCCGCCGCGTCAGCTCCGCCGCCGCCTGTTCCTCGGTCATGCCGCCGTAGTTCACGCCGCCGACCGTCGTGTTGGGATAGATGGTCCCGCTCAGCGCCGCGTAGGCGCACAGCCCCAGATACGCCGCGGCCAGCACACCGAACGCGATACCGGCAATGGCCCATCCTCTTTTGCCGCCCTTCGCCAAATGCTTGCCGCCCTTGCCGGCGCTCTCCGCCGTCTCCGCGGCCTCGTTTCTCTTTTCCTCAAAGGCACCCAGGTTTTCTTCCATTCCGGCACCCTCCTGCTGTTCTGAATCAATATCCCGCTGTGTATACCACAGCCAGTCTATTGCAGTATAGCATAGATTTTGCGAAAAAGAGTAACGATTTGGTTACAATTTTTACGCCGTTTTGGCAGCCCCCGTGCGCGGGATGCGGATGGTCAGCCGGATCTCCTCGTCCGTGTCCTCCCGCTCGCACGCCGCGTCCACCCCCGCGCGCTGCATGATGCCCATGCTCCGCCGGATGGTGTTGAGAAACAGCCGCACATCCTTCACGATGAACGTCGGCCTCCGCCGCGGCGGCGTGACCGCCGCGCGCTGCAAAACCGACTCGATGTACGCCTCCGCCTGCGCCACGTTGCAGCCACGCTCCACGATGACGCGCAGCGCCGCCAGACGCTCGTTCTCGTCGCTCAATCGCAGCAGGGCGCGCGCGTGCCGCTCGGAAAGCCCCCCCTCGCGCAGCAGCGCCACGCACGCGGGCGAGAGCCGCAGCAGCCTCAGCTTGTTCGCCACCGCGCTCTGCGACTTGCCCAGCCTCTCCGCCGCCTGCTCCTGCGACAGGCCGTAGACCGCGATGAGCTTTGCGATGGCGGCGGCCTCCTCCATGTAGTGCAGGTCCTGCCGCTGCAAATTTTCGATCAGCGAGAGCAGCGCCGACTCCTCCTCGTCCGACCGCACCGCAAGGCACGGCACCTTCCGCAGACCCGCGAGCTTCGCCGCCCGCAGCCGCCGCTCTCCTGCGATCAGCTCGTAGCCGTCCTCCCCGCGCCGCACGGTCAGCGGCTGCAAAATGCCGTAGCGCCCGATGCTCTCCGCCAACTCGCGCAGCGCCTCCGGCTCAAAGTATTTCCGCGGCTGATCGGGATTCGCGCGGATCGCGTCCACGCTCAGATACAACACGCGCCGGCCCGTCCACATTCCCTTGTGCATGATCTCCATGGCGTCCCCTCCTATCGCGGTCTCCCCGCATCCTTGTCCCCATTCTAAAAGCGGCGGTACGCAAAGCCGCGCGAATTTTGTCAGGGAATCGGGAAAATTTTCATTTCCCCGATCTTCCTATTTACGAATCGCTCCGCTTCGTGTAAAATAAAGGGACTTATGATCGAACGAAGGGAGGCGCGCTATGGCCGGCTATGTTCTGCACCTGAGCGAGCAGGAGAATATCACCCTGTCCGCCGCCGTGACGCGCCGCCTGATCGACGGCGGGGACGGCGACGCCGCCCTGCTCTACCTGTGCCTGCTCAAAAACCGCGGCAGCGCCTCCCCCGAAACGCTCCGCGCCGAGCTCAAATGGGACGAAGCGCGCCGCTCGCGCGCCGAGGCCGCCCTTGCCCGCATGGGACTCGTCAGCGCCCCGAAGCCGGAGGAGCCCACTCCCTCGCCCGTCCCCGCGCCCACCGCCGAGCGCCCCGCCTATTCGCGCGAGGACGTCGCCCGCAAGTTAGAGCAGGACGCGAGCTTTTCCGCGCTTCTGCGCGAGGTCGAGCGCAAGCTCGGCCCGCTCTCTACGCCGTCCGTCGGCAAGCTCCTCGGGCTTTACGAGGACCTCGGCCTGCCCGCCGACGTGCTCTTTCTCCTCGTCAACCACTGCATCGCCCGCCACGCCGCGCAGTACGGCGCGGGGCGGCTGCCCACCATGCGCCGGATCGAGCAGGAGGGCTACGTCTGGGCGAGAAAGGGCATCCTTTCCTCGACCAGCGCAAACGACTACCTCAACGCCCTCCACGCGCGCGAGCAGAAGTACCCCGCCTACATGGCAGTCCTTCAGCTCGGCGAACGCAAGCCCTCCCCGAGCGAGGAGAAATACCTCGCCGCCTGGGTGGACATGGGCTTCCCCGCTGAGACCGTCGCCCTCGCGTATGATAAGACCGTCCTGCGCTGCCATGAATTCAAGTGGGCGTACTGCAACGGCATCCTGAAGCGCTGGCACGAAAAGGGGCTTCACACCCCCGCGGAGACTGCGGCGGAAAACGCCGCGCCGAAAAAAGAAGAAAAACCGTCCGGCGGCAAGAACGACTGGATGAAGCAATACCTGTAAGGGAGGGGATCTCATGTCCTACGACGGAAAGCTCATGCGCCGCGCGATGGTCCGCTTTGAGGAGGCGAAGCAGCGCCGCGCCGACGCGCTGCACGCGCGCGAGCGCGCGGTCTATGCCGCCGTCCCCCGCATCGCGGAGATCGACGCCGCCCTGCGCGAGACCATGTCCAAGCTCATTTCCTCCGCCCTGCGCCGCGGCACGGACCCCCGCCCCGCCATCGAGGCGCTCAAGGAGGAAAACCTTGCCCTCCAGCGCGAGCGCGCCGAGCTGCTCGTCGCCCACGGCTATCCCGCCGACTACCTCGAGGATAAGCCCAACTGTCCCCTCTGCGGCGACACCGGCTGGCGCGGCAGCGAGGTCTGCTCCTGCCTGAACGACTACTATGCCCGCGTCCAGCTCGAGGAGCTCTCCCGGCTCCTTGACCTCGGCACGCAGAGCTTCGAGACCTTCTCCTTTGACGTCTACTCCCCCTACGCCCCCCTTGATCAGGACATTTCCCCCCGCTCGAACATGGAGCGCATCTACGACGCCTGCCGCGACTATGCCTACGAATTTTCCCCCCGCAGCGGCAATCTTCTGCTCTCGGGCGATCCCGGGCTGGGCAAGACCTTCCTCTCCGCCTGCATCGCACGCGTCGTCAGCGAAACGGGTCACTCCGTTGTCTACGACACCGCCGCCCACATCTTCGAGCGCTTCGAGGCGCAGAAATTCTCCCGCGACGAGACCGGCGGCGCGGACGAGGACGTCTCCCGCCTTCTCCGCTGCGACCTGCTCATCATCGACGATCTCGGCACCGAGCTGACCACCGAGTTCGTCCGCAGCGCCTTCTACCAGATCGTCAACACGCGTCTGATGACGAACAAAAAGACCATCATCTCCACCAACCTCTCCCCCGCCGAGCTCTCGCGCCGCTACGGCGCGAACATCCTCTCACGCATCGAGGGCGCCTATCGCATTCTCCCCTTCTTCGGCGACGATATCCGCAAGCAGAAAAAGTAAAACGCACGCAAAGAAGCGGCCTCCCTTACGGGAGACCGCTTCCGTCTTTTATTGGATGAGCATATTTTCGCCCACGACCGCCTTCGCCTCGTCCACCGAGGTGAAGTAGGCGTTGAGGATCTGCACCGCGGTCGAGGCCAGCGCGCCGCCGCTGCCGCCCTTTTCAATCACCACCGCCAGCGCGATCTGCGGATCGTCGTAGGGCGCGAACGCCACGAATACGCCGTTGCTGACCTTGCCGCCGGTCTGCGCCGTGCCGGTCTTGGCGGCGGCGTCCACCACGCAGTCCTTGAAATAATACGCCACGCTGCCCGACACGACCAGGTCGCGCATTCCCTGCAAGACCGCCTGCAAATTCTCCGGCTCGATGTCGATGATCTCCGCCGGCGGCTCGTCGTACACGTCGACGAGCTCGGCGCTGTCGTAGGTCCGCACCTCCTTGAGCAGATGCGCGTTGTACCGCGTCCCGCCGCCCGCGAGCGTCGCAACGTAGTTCGCAAGCTGCAGGGGCGTAAAGAGCGAGTACGACTGGCCGATGGCAGCGGTCAGCGTCTGACCGTCCGTCCAGTAATGCCCGTCGAGCGAGTTGACGTAGTCCGGCGTGGTCATCACGCCGATCTTCTCCGGGATCTCGATGCCCGTCGGCTCACCGAGACCGAAGGCCGAGGCATAGCGCGCGATCGTGGAGATGCCCGTCCTGCGTCCGATGTCATAGAAGAAATAGTTGCACGACACCTTGATGGCCTCGGTCACGTCGATGCGCCCGTGCGTGCCGCCGTTCTGGTTGTAGAGCCAGCATTTGTAGGCCCAGTCGCCGTAGTGATACACGCCCTTCGTCAGAATGGTGGACTTCGGCGTGATGATGCCGGTCTCCAGCGCCGCGATGGCCGTCACCGGCTTGAAGGTCGAGCCGGGCGCGTAGGTGCCCTGCGTCGCGCGGTTCCAGAACGGCTGGAGCGGATCGGTGTTGTTCTCCGTGTAATCCTCGTTGAAGGTCTTGAGCGAGAAGGTCGGGTACGACGCGAGCGAGAGCACCTCGCCCGTGCCGACCTGCACCACCGCCGCGGCCGCGCCGCGGTCGATGTCGTCCTCCGCCGTCATGCTCTCCACTGTCTCGGCGAGAATGCGCTCCACATCCTCCTGAAAGTCGATGTCCAGCGTCAGCGCGACCGTATTGCCCGGCTCCGGCTCGACGGAGTAGATCTCCCCCGTCACCTTGCCCGCCGTATTGGTCTCCACGATGCGCCGCCCGTTCCTGCCGCGCAGATAGTCCTCGAAGGCCAGCTCCACGCCGTCGTAGCCGACGTAGGCGTTCATCGCGTAGCCCTTTTCCTTGTATTCGTTCCACCTCTCGCGCGGGATCTTCGTGACGCGGCCGAGAATGTGCGCCGCCGCGTCGGTCTGGTACTCGCGCACGGACGAGGTGCCGATGTGGATGGGCGCGTACGCGCCGTCCTTCAGCTCCGCGATCAGCTCCACGGAAATGTCCGACGCGATGGCCGCCGTCGAGAGCTGGTTGAGCTTCGTCACCGCGAGGCAGTAGCGCAGGCCGACGAGCTTGCGCGCCTCCGTGTCGGTCAGATCCTCGTCTGCCTTGAACTCCGCGCGCAGCCGCGAGAGCAGCGCCTCGGGGCTCAGCGGCGGGTCGGTGTCGGTCGTCAGCGTGTCCTCGTCCGCCCACTTCTTGCTCACAAGGTAGCTGTTGAGCGCCGTGTGCGAGCCGGAGACGGAAAAATCATAGGCGAACGGCGCGCCCGCCGTCAGCGGCAGCGTGTCCTCCCAAACGATCCTCCGGTTTTCCAGCAGCTCGATGAGCCGCAGCAGCTCCTTGTTGAGCGCCGCGTCGTCCGACGGCGCGAGCGAAGTGTCCAGCTCGAGCGTATACACGCTCCGGTTCGTCACCAGCGCCTTGCCGTTCCGGTCGGTCAGGATGCCGCGCGAGGTCACCACCGTCTCGCTCTTCGTGTTCGCGCGGATGGACCGCGCGCGGTACTCCGCGCCGTGTACGATCTGCGCGTCAAAGAGCGTCACGAAATACGCCGCCAGCACCAGCGAGAAGAGCGCGCCGATCGCGAGCAGGCGTCGGCTGAATTGCTTTTTGTCGTCCACGGCAGGCCCTCCCTTCGCGGTTCTTTGCCGTTGTTACAGGGTAAATTTCCGATGCAGGAACGCCAGCACCGGGTGGCACACGATCAGCAGCGGCAGCGAGAGCGCCAGCTCCTGCATCGCGCGCAGCGCGATGGCGGACAGCTCCGAGCGTCCGCCGGCGAGCAGCGTGACCGCCGTGATGAGGTCCACGAGCACGAATGCCGCCGTGCTCACCGCCAGCGAGCACAGGATGCCCGGCTGCAGCACGCTCCTCGCGATGAGCGCCGCGAGCAGCGCCGTGAGCGGGAACGCGATCGTGTACAGGCACGGCAGCGGAGCGGTCAGCGCCAGATCGCACAGCACGCCGAACGCCAGCGCGAACACAAAGCCCTCCAGCCGGTCCTCCATCGACGCGAGCACCGCCGGCAGCAGCGGCGGCAGAAAGGGCGCGATGCCCCACACGCGCAGGTGGGCAAGCGTCAGCTCATGCCCAAAGAGCAGCAGCAGACACGCAAGCGCGTAAGCGGTCCATTTGACCGCCGTATCACGCGTGGTCGACGGCGACATGGCAGCGCCTCCCTTCCGAAAAATGCTTCACCGTCAGTCGACGATGTCAAAATCCTTGATGATGAATACCTCGCTCAGCTCGCCGAGCCGCGCCGCGGGCGCAAGCACCGCGTACTGCGCCAGTCCGTCGTCGCCCGTGCGCACGGACTCCACCGTCCCGATGACCAGCCCGCCCGGGTAGAACCCGCCGAGGCCCGAGGTCGTCACCACATCGCCCGAGAGCAGCTGCGCGTCGGCGGAAAGATAGCTCAGCTTGAGCTTTCCCTCGCCCATCAGCGCCAGATCGCCCTCCGCGACCGCGACCTCCTGCGTGCGGAACACCCGCGCGCCCAGCTCCGTGTCGGTGTCGATCACCGTCAGCACCGTGCACCAGTTGTAGCCCACCGCGGACACCACGCCCACCAGGTCGCCCTCGGCGGACACCACGCAGTCGTTTTTCTCCACGCCGTGCGCCGTGCCGCGGTTGAGCGTCAGCGCGCTCGTCCAGTTCGTGCTCTCGCGGTCGATGACCGCCGCGGACTCGAAGGTCAGGTCACGCCGCTGCTCCCGCAGCTCCAGCAGCTCGCGCAGCAGCGCGTTCTCCTCGCGGTCGGCCTCGGCCTGCCGCGCGTCGCGCTCCAGCTCGGCCACGCGCTCGCGCAGCGCCTCGTTTTCCGCTATGAGGTCGGAGTAGTCCTTATAATAGCGCTGCTTGTCCTCCACCCACGTCGCCACCGCCGTGACCGCCGAGCGGAACGGATAGGTCAGCACGCCCACCGCATTCTGCAAAAAGCCCGACGTCGCGCTCACAAAGCTCAGCACGCTGATGAGCACCGCGCAGACGGTCGTAATAATGAGCAGCCGCAGGCCGTATTTTTCCAGAAATTCGCGCAAAGCGCAGCCCTCCCTTCGGGGGTCGTTATTTTAGAAGAAGCGCACGCCGAAATGCTTCGTCAGGCATTGCCCCAGCTTCTCCACCGGCAGTCCCATGACGTTGTAGAAGTCGCCGTCGATGCGCTCGACGAGCAGCGCGCCCAGGCTCTGCACGCCGTAAGCGCCCGCCTTGTCCATCGGCTCGCCGGTGGCGATGTAGGCGCGCAGCTCCTCCTCCGTGCAAGGACGGAAGTACACGTCCGTCGATACCGTAAAGGCTTCCGCCTTGCCGCCTTGCCGCACCGTCACGCCCGTGCAGACCGTGTGGCGGTTCCCCGCCAGCTCCGTGAGCATCCGCAGCGCGTCCGCCTCGTCACGCGGCTTGCCGAGCCGGTCATTCTCCAAAAACACCATCGTGTCCGCCGTGATGAGAATATCCTCCGGCCCGACCAGCGGCGCCGCCGCGTCGGATTTCAGGCGCGCGATGTGCGCGACGATCTCCTGCGGCGCAAGCCCCTCGGGATAGGTCTCCTCCACGTCGGGAACGACCACGGAAAAATCGGTGATGCCCATGCGCCGCAGCAGCTCATGGCGGCGCGGCGACTTGGAAGCCAGCACGATATGCGGCATGATCTCAGTCCTCTTTTCAATACAAATCGTAATATCGCGCAGAAAAACTACGTCTTGTTTTCATTTTTACTCCACGCCGCGGTAGAAAAGCCCGCGCGTGATGTCCTTGGGCGTGTATTCCTCCCGCCCCTTGTAGGCCCGCAGCACGCGCACGCACTCCTCCGCCGACTCGGTCGTAAAGCGCAGCCGCGCGTAGGTCAAACCGATTTTCCGGTACTCCGGCTTGTCTGCCAGCCACAGCGTCTTGCCGTTCTGGAGCTCGCTCCGGCAGCCGTAGGCGTGCAGCACCGGGAACCGCTCGCCCACGCGGTCGGTCAGCTCCGGCGCTCCGGCGCACGCGCTGTCCGCGCAGAGAGCGTCGCAGCGCCCCTTAAAGTGCCGGCAGCCGAACTCGTTCGCCACGATGCAGTTTTCCGTGATCATCAGCGGCAGCCGCCCGTAGACGATGGCCTCGCAGGGGATGCACTTGCTGATGTCCCGCAGCTGTTCGTGCCGCAGCTCGAACGACAGCGTCGCGCCCGATAGCCCCTGCTCCTTCAAAAACCGCAGCGCCGCGGAGTTGAACACATTCAGCCCGAAGTCCCCGCGCAGCTCCATATCCAGTCCGCGCACGAGCGCGAAATGTCCCAGATTCCCCAGCACCGCGCATTCCGCGCCACGCTCCTTCGCCGTGCGAAGCTGTTCGCGCAGACCTTCCTCGTCCGCCGTCCGCCACACGCGCGGCAGCACGGCGGCAAATTTCGTCCGCCCACGGTATTTCTCCACCTCGACCGACGGCAGCAGCTCCAGCGGCACATACACCGTTTCCACGCCCTCGTTCACCAGCGCATCGGTAAGCTGCCCGGCACGGTAGATCGACGCCGTGAAGCGCGGCGGCTCCGTCGGGTTTTTGATCCTCTCAGCCGGGACAAATGTCCCCTCGCGCCGCTCGGGTATCTCCGTCCGCATCGCCTCCAGCGCCGCGAGCGCGTCGCGCCGCAGCGCGTTGAGCGCGCTCGCCGGAACGGACAGCCCGTCCTCCGCTGTCACCGCGCAGTCCGACACCGTGAACGCCGTCCCGCCGGTCTTGCGCAGACGGGCCTCGACCTCCCCGGCTGTCACCGCGCGGCTTCGCGCCACCTCTGGCGCGACTCCCGAGACCGTGACGCAATGCCCGTCGCCGTCCTCGGCGGTCAGCACCATCGGCTCGCCCAAACGAAGCGCCGCGCGGAAGCGCACCGGCACGAGCCGCATATCCTCTTTTTCATAGGCCGCCCGCAGCGTGCCGAACCACTCCTCCGGCCAGCGCGCATTTTCCGGGCGAACGCCGAACATTTCCTTCCCGCGCCGGCCGCGGTAATAGCCGTCCGTGAACCCGTCGCGTGAGAATGCCAGCGCGAGCTTTTTCTGCTCGTCCGCCGTCGGTGCGCGATGCTCGCGCAGCAGCGAGGCATAGATGCCCGTCACCGCCGCCACATACTCGGGCCGCTTCATGCGCCCCTCGAGCTTCAGGCAAGCCACGCCCATCTCCGCCATCTCGCCGGCATACGCCGCGAGATTCGCGTCCTTGAGCGACAGTGGATTCGCGTCCGCCTTCCCGTGCCAGCCATAGCGCAAGCGGCAGGGCTGCGCGCACGCGCCGCGGTTGCCGCTCCGCCCGCCGATCACCGCGGACATCTCGCACATCCCCGAATAGCACATACAAAGCGCCCCGTGCGCAAAGGTCTCGATCTCGATCGGCGCGCGCTCCGCGATCTCGCGGATCTCCCCGCCCGACAGCTCGCGCGCGAGCACCGCCCGCGTCATGCCGAGCCGCGCCGCCTCCTCCACGCCCGAGAGCGTGTGCAGCGCCATCTGTGTGCTCGCGTGCAGCGGCACATCGGGGATCACCGCGCGCAGCGTCTCGTAAACGCCCCAGTCCTGCACCAATATCGCGTCCACGCCGTATTCGCTCGCCCGCCGCGCCGTCTCGGCGAGCGCGGGCAGCTCGCGGTCGGTCACCAGCGTATTGAGCGTCAGATAGACCTTCACGCCCCGCAAATGGCAATAACGCACCGCCGCCAGAAATTCCTCATCGCTGAAGTTTCTGGCGCTGCGGCGCGCGTTGAAGCTGCCAAAGCCCATATACACGGCGTCCGCGCCGTTCTGCACGGCGGCGACCAGCGCCTCGCGTCCGCCCGCGGGAGAGAGCAGCTCCGTCATTATTTCCTGTTCTGCAATTTGAACAGCTCGCGCTTGAGCTCGCTGACCTCGTTCTTCGCCTGCGCGGCGTCGTCGATGTACTGCTTGAGCTGGCGGCGCAGCGCCTCGCTGGCCTCGCGCTCCTTAAAGAGCTCGTCGGCGATGTTCGCCGCGGCGAGCACGGCGGCGTCGGTGCGCCCCACCTTCGCGCCGGTGAGCATTTCGTCCATCTTCGTGCCGACGTAAGCGCCGACCTTCTGCATATAAGAGGGGGCCTCCTCGGCGACAAAGGTATACTCCTCGCCGCAGATGCTAACGGTAACGCGGTTTTCCATCGTATGATCTCCTTTCTCTTCCCCGGGAGCAGACGTAATAATACAGTTTTTAATATAACACAAAGCGTATTGGGATAAAAGAGGGATTTTAAAAATTTACAATTTTTGCCGCCGAGGGCAGCGGAACTCACCGCACTTCGTGCGGCACTTGTCAAAGGGGGTATTCTCTTGGTTGAAGAGAATACCCCCTTTGGAACCCCCAGAGACAACGAGGGGACACCCCTCGACCCCGCATTGTCTGTCCCTGCAAGGAATCACTGCACGCGCTGCGCAAAGAACTGCCTGCGGTTTCCTGTTGCCGCTTTCGACTTGGTCTGCGCCTATGTCCGCTCAGCCGCTGCTGCGGCGGGGTTACGGCGGTGCGCAGCGCTTCGCCGATGCTGCTGCGGGGTTACGGAAGGCGTCGGCCTTCGGCGACACCGCTTTTTTGCGTGAAAAAGCGGTGAGAAAACGCGCAAGGGGCCGTCGCCCCTTGACCCCCGAACTTCCAATATTGAATTTCATTTCAGCAGCCGTATGTGAGTGCACCGGCGCGGCACAGCCGCGCTTATTGCCGCTTTCGATTTGGTCTGCGCCTATGTCCGCTCAGCCGCTGCGGCGGGGTTACGGCGGTGCGCAGCGCTTCGCCGATCGCATGGTCAAGATAGTAATACATCCTCTGATACGCCGTCATTTTTTTCACCTCTCTCTTGCATTTTAAGGGAAATACCCTTAAAATGCAATAAGGAATATTCCCTTATAGCATACTAAAGCCGCGAGGTGATCGTATGTATGAGCACTTGCGCGCCCTGCGCGAGGATAAGGACTTATCCCAAAAACAGCTTGCCGACCTTCTTCAGGTCCATCAGACGACTTATTCCGACTACGAGCGCGGAAATGTCAACATTCCCGTCCCCGCCCTGATCAAGCTCGCGGACTTTTATAAAACCAGTATCGACTATCTGGTCGATCATACCGACGACCCAAGACCCTGCCGTAAAAGAAAATAACCTCCACCGCGCAAGCCCCGCCGCAGTCACATCCCACCGTAACCCCGCCGCAGAGCGGCGAAGCAACAACGCTCTACCGTAACCCCGCCGCAGGAGCGGCGAAGCGCTGCGCACCGCCGTAACCCCGCCGCAGCAGCGGCTGAGCGGACATAGGCGCAGGCCAAATCGAAAGCGGCAACAGGAAACCGCAGACAGTTCTTTGCGCAGCGTGTGCAGTCGGTCCACTGTAAGCCCCGCAATGGCAGGTCAAGGGCGCAGCCCTTGCGGTCTTGGGGGATCGAAAGGGGGCCATTCTTCCGCTAAGAATGGTCCCCTTTTCATAATGTGCCGCCCTCGGCGGCAAAAAAGGAGCAACACCATGTCCATTCTCTTTGATCCCCGTGACGCGCGCTGCAAGTCCCCCTTCGGCGCGGTCACGCCTTTCGCCGCGGTGGACTTCACCTTCTACCCGCGCGGGCACGCCGTCACCGACTGCACGCTGCTCGCTCACCACGAATTTTCCGACCGCTGGACGGAGACCGAGCTCCTCCCCACCACGGACGAGGACGGCGCCCCCGCCTTTTCCGGCACCTTCTTCGCCCCCTCGCAGCCGGAGCTGATCTGGTACCACTTCCGCCTGCGCTGGGCGGACGGCGGCGAGAGCTGCTATGGCAAGGACGGCTTCCAAAGCTGGGATAAGGTAACGCCCTGGCAGCTGACCGTCTACGACGGCCGCGCCAAAACGCCCTGCTGGTTCGGCCGCGGCGTCACCTACCAGATCTTCCCCGACCGCTTTTACCGCGCAAGGACGCGCAGCGTGGACGGTCTGATCGGCTGCCGCACGCTTCACGAGCGCTGGGATGAAACGCCGCTCTGCGGCCCCAACGAGCGCGGCGACTACTGCGAGGACTTCTTCGGCGGCGACCTCGCCGGCATCACGAAAAGGCTCGACTACCTCGCCTCGCTCCACGTCACCACGCTCTACCTCAACCCGATCTTCGAGGCCGCCTCCAACCATCGCTACGATACCGCCGACTACGAAACGGTCGACCCGCTCCTCGGCGACGAGCAGGACTTCCGCACCCTCTGCACGGAGGCAGAAAAGCACGGCATCCGCGTCATGCTCGACGGCGTGTTCAACCACACCGGCGCAAAAAGCCGCTACTTCAACGCCGACGGCTTCTATCCCGCGCCCGGCGCGGCGCAGGGCCCCGCCTCCCCCTACTATTCGTGGTACAGCTTCCACCCCTTCCCCACGGACTATGACGCCTGGTGGGGCATCAAGAATCTGCCCGCTGTGAACGAGCGGAACGAAAGTTATGTCAACTACATCATCACCGGCGAGAACTCCATCGTCCGCCGCTGGCTCCGCGCGGGCGCGAGCGCGTGGCGGCTCGATGTCGCCGACGAGCTGCCCGACGAATTTATCTTCGCCATCCGCGCCGTTATGCAGCAGGACTTCCCCGACGCCTACCTCCTCGGCGAGGTGTGGGAGGACGGCACCACCAAAGTCGCCTACTCCAAGCGTCGCCGCTACCTGCTCGGCGGTGGACTGCACGGCCTGATGAACTATCCCTTCCGCACCGCGCTGCTGTCCTATCTTGCCGGCACGTCCGGCGCGGAGGACTTCCGCGACGCGATGGAGACCATCCGTGAGAACTACCCCTCCCTCGCCTTCTACGGCGCGATGAACTTCCTCTCCACGCACGACACGCCGCGCCTGCTGACGCTTCTCGGCTGTGAGCAGACGCCGGCGGACCGCGATGCGCGCGCGCACTACCGCCTTTCCCCCGCCGAGCGCGAGCGCGGCACGGCGCTGCTCAAGCTCGCCGCGCTGGTGCTTTACGCCTTCCCCGGCTCGCCCACGGTCTACTACGGCGACGAGGCCGGCATGGAGGGCTTTGAGGACCCGTTCAACCGCGGCACCTACCCCTGGGGGCACGAGGATAGCGCGCTGCTCGATTGGTTCCGCACGCTCGGCCGGCTCCGCGCCGAACGGGAGTCGCTGCAAAGCGGCGGCATCACCTATCCTCTTGCTGCGGGCCGCGTGCTCTGCTTTGCCCGCCGCGCGGGCGATGAGGTCTCCCTCTGCGCCGTCAACGCCGGCGCGGAAAGCGCCTCGGTCGACCTGCCGTGGGCAGCGCCGCTCGCGCACGACGCGCTCAGCGGCCAGTCGTTTTTAGCCGAAGGCGGTCGGCTGCATATCACCCTCGCCCCCTACGACGCTCTGCTGCTGACGGAGTAAATCGCCTTCTCCCGTTCGGTTTTCCGTGCTGCCGCTTATTTGCGCTCTGCCGATTCTTTTCCGCTGAATTGCGCGGCGCAGTCTCAAAATGTTTCACGTGAAACATTTTGCTTTGCTTTATCCTTTGGTCATTACCCTCTCATTTTACGGGGAGTGATGTTTCACGTGAAACATCACTCCCCGTTTTTGCATATCGCGCAGAAATTTCGTGCAAAATTTTTTCTCTTTCCGGTTGAAATCAGTCTGATTTGTGCTATACTGTTTTCTACTATACTTGAATGGCCGGGATCAAGCCGTTCCGGCAAAAGGCGGGTGTCGTTTTTGGCAAAAATCATAGCGATCGTCAATCAAAAGGGCGGTGTCGGCAAGACGACCACCTGCGTCAATCTGACCGCCGTGCTGCGCGAGCGCGGCAAGCGCGTGCTGCTGTGCGACTTTGACCCGCAGGCGAACTCCACCTCCGGCATGGGCGTGGACAAGACCGTGTCGCAGGGCGTCTACGACGTGCTCATCAACGGCGCGGATGTGAAGTCCGCCGTCGTCGCCACGCGCTACGGCGACGTGCTGCCCTCCTCCAAGGCGCTGGCCGGCGCGGGCATCGAGATGATCGACCTGCCGGACCGCCAGTTCCGGCTCAAGCAGGCGCTCGACGTTCTCGCCCCCGACTACGACTACATTCTCATCGACTGCCCGCCCTCGCTCGAGCTGCTGACGCTCAACGCGCTGTGTGCGGCGGACTCCCTGCTCGTGCCCGTGCAGGGCGAGTATTACGCGCTCGAAGGCCTTTCCGATCTGATGAACACCGTGCGCATCGTGCGCCGCAGCATGAACCCGCGGCTGGAGCTGGAGGGCGTGCTGCTGACGATGTTTGACGGGCGCACCAACCTCGCCATGCAGGTCGCCGAGGAGGTCAAGCGCTACTTCCCCGGCAAGGTGTATGCGACGGTCATTCCGCGCAATGTGCGCCTTTCCGAGGCGCCGAGCCACGGCAAGCCCATCAACGCCTACGACCGCACCTCCCGCGGTGCGGAGGCCTACGGCGCCTTCGCCGACGAGTTCCTGAAGAAGAACGGCTGAGCGGCGGCACGGACAAAAGCAGTTGGAGACGGCTCCGCTTCGCAGCAGCCCAACCTTATTAAAAAAGACAGCCGCGGGCGGGACGCCCGGGCTGTTCCGATCATCGCACCCCGACAGAAAGGAGAATTTTCATGGCAAACGCAAACCGCGGGCTCGGCCGTGGGCTTGGCGCGCTGCTCGGCGACGCCGCCTTGCAGACCGAAAGCGCCGACAGCCTCTACCTCCCCATTTCGCAGGTGGAGAGCTGCGCCGGTCAGCCGCGCAAGCATTTTGACGACGCTGCGCTCGCCGATTTGGCGGACTCCATCCGCGAGCACGGCATCATTCAGCCTCTGACCGTGCGCAAGCTCGCCTCGGGCTACTATCAGATCATTGCCGGCGAACGCCGCTGGCGGGCTGCGAGGCTTGCCGGTCTGACGCAGGTGCCCGCCATCGTCATCGAGGCGGACGACCGCAAGGCAATGGAGCTGGCGCTCATTGAAAACCTGCAGCGCGAGGATCTGAACCCCATCGAAGAGGCTGAGGGCTACAAAACGCTCATTGAGACCTATCACATGACGCAGGAGGACGCCGCCGCGACGGTCGGCAAGTCGCGCCCCGCCGTCGCCAACGCCATGCGCCTGCTCACGCTGGACGAGAGCGTGCGCGAGGCGGTGAAGGACGGCAGGCTGTCCGCGGGCCACGCCCGCGCACTGCTCCCCCTCCCCGCCGCCAGGCAGCGTGAGGCCGCGGAGGCCATTGCGGCGCAAGGGCTGAGCGTACGCCAGACCGAGGCGCTCGTCAAGCGCCTGACGGCGGAAAAGAAGGAGCGCGAGCCGTCCATCGAGGAGATCACACACAAGCTGCACGCCCACATCGCGGAGGAGGAGCTGGCCCAGTCGCTCGGCCGCGGCGTAAAGATCGTGGCGGGCCGCAAGAAGGGCCGCATCGAGCTGGACTATTACGACATGGACGACCTGAACGATCTGCTCGACGCGCTCGGCACCCTGCAGCAGCGCAAAAATGGAGGAACCAAAAAGTGACCGATTTCATTCACGAAGCACCGCCGCCGGAGAACCCGAAGCCGGCGGCTCCCGAAAAGCCGACCAGTGAAAAGGAGCGGCAGAAGCGCGTTTACGCCTACATTGCCGTGCTGTTCACCGTCGCCTTCATCCTTATCCTGTGGTCGTTTTTAGCGAACCACCGCTCGAACCAGCAGGTCATCGACCAGCTCAAGGGCAGCACGAGCATGATGCAGTCTACGCTCGAACAGAACGCCAAGCTGGAGGCCGAGGTCAAGGCGCTGGAAACGCAGGTCGGGGAGCTGGAGCAGACGCTCGCCGAAACCGAAGACGCGCTGAGCGCGGCGCAGGAAGAGACGGAAAAGTACCGTGCGCTCTACGAGGAGCTTGCCGGTGAGGAAAGCGGAACACCCTGACGGCAAGCCGCGCTTCACCGGTATACGCATCCTTTCATACGATATTATGATAGCGAGGTAGAAAATCATGCTGGATATTCGATTTATTCGTGAAAACCCCGAGCTTGTGCGGGAAAACATCAAGAAAAAGTTTCAGGACGCCAAGCTCCCCCTCGTGGACGAGGTACTGGAGCTGGACGAGAAGAAGCGCGCCGCCATCACCGAGGCGAGCGAGCTGCGCGCCCAGCGCAACACGCTGAGCAAGCAGGTCGGTATGCTGATGGGACAGGCCAAGAAGGACCCGAGCAAGCTCGAGGAGGCCGAGGCCATCAAGGCCAAGGTCAAGGCGCAGGCGGAGCGTTTGGCGGAGCTGGAAAAGTTAGAGGTCGAGTACGAGGAGAAGCTGCACCAGGATATGCTGCAGATCCCGAACATCATCGACCCCAGCGTGCCCATCGGCCCCGACGACAGCTATAACGTCGAGGTGCAGCGCTTCGGCGAGCCGAAGACGCCGGATTTTGAAATTCCCTACCACACGGAGATCATGGAGCGCTTTGACGGCGTGGACATGGACGCCGCGGGCCGCGTGTCCGGCGCGGGCTTCTACTACCTGCTCGGCGACATCGCGCGGCTGCACGAGGGCGTGCTCGCCTACGCGCGCGACTTTATGATCGACAAGGGCTTTACGTTCTGCATCCCGCCGTTCATGATCCACGGCAACGTGGTCGAGGGCGTGATGAGCCAAACCGACATGGACGCGATGATGTACAAGATCGAGGGCGAGGACCTCTATCTGATCGGCACGAGCGAGCACTCGATGGTCGGCCGCTTCATCGGCGAGATCCTGCCCGAGGAGAGCCTGCCGCAGACGCTGACCTCCTACTCCCCCTGTTTCCGCAAGGAGAAGGGCTCCCACGGCATTGAGGAGCGCGGCGTGTACCGCATCCACCAGTTTGAAAAGCAGGAAATGATCGTGGTCTGCAAGCCCGAGGACAGCATGAAGTGGTACGAGCAGATGTGGAAGTGGAGCGTGGAGCTGTTCCGCAACATGGACATTCCCGTGCGCCAGCTCGAGTGCTGCTCCGGCGACCTCGCCGATCTGAAGGTCAAGAGCTGCGACATCGAGGCGTGGTCTCCGCGCCAGCAGAAGTATTTCGAGGTGTGCTCCTGCTCCAACCTCGGCGACGCCCAGGCGCGGCGGCTCAGGATCCGCGTCAAGGGCGCGGACGGCAGAATGTATCTGCCCCACACGCTCAACAACACCGTGGTCGCGCCGCCGCGTATGCTCATCGCGTTCCTGGAGAACAATTTGCAGGCCGACGGCAGCGTGCTCATTCCCGAGGTCCTGCGCCCCTACATGGGCGGCAAGGACAAGCTGGTGCCGAAGCATTGATTTTGATAACAAGTCGTAGTATTTCAATAATAAAATACTATTTGTTTTCAAAAACAGACAAAGGAGACTTCTTATGAAGAAGTTTATGGAAGAATTCAAGGCGTTTGCCATGCGCGGCAACGTGCTGGATATGGCCATCGGCGTCATCATCGGCGGCGCGTTCAAAGCGATTGCCGACTCGCTGGTGAACGACATCATCAACCCCGCCCTTGGCGTCTTTACCGGCGGCCACACCGACCTTTCCGGTCTCTCCTTTTCCCTGCCGGGCGGCGGTGAACTGATGCTGGGTAATTTCATCAATGCCATTTTGAACTTCCTCATCATGGCCTTTGTGGTGTTCTGCATCGTCAAAGCCATCAACAATATGCACGATAAGCTTTCCAAGCCCGAACCGGCCGCAGAACCGGAGCCGGAAAAGGAACCGGAACCGACAAAGGAGGAGCTGCTGCTCGCCGAGATCCGCGACCTTTTGAAGGAGCAGAGCAAGTGACCGCGCTGCTGTGCGAGGGACTGCGGGAGCTGGGGCTGGACGAGAGCCGGGCGGAGACGCTTGAGCACTTCGCCGCGCTGCTGCTAAAAAAGAACGAGGTGATGAACCTCACCGCCATCACGGAACCGGAGGCCGTCGCGCAGCTGCATCTGCTCGACAGCGCGGCGCTGACACGGTTCGTTGACCTCTCGGGGAAAACGGTGGTGGACGTCGGCACGGGCGCGGGTTTCCCCGGGATGCCGCTGCGTATTCTCAAGGACGACTTCGATCTGACGCTGCTCGACAGCCTCGGCAAGCGCATCGCGTGGCTCGAGGAGGTCTGCGGTACGCTGGGGCTGAAGCGCGTGGAATGCGTTCACGCGCGGGCGGAGGAATTTGCCGCCGGACATCGGGAAAGCTATGACCTTGCGGTGTCGCGCGCCGTCGCACAGCTCAATGTGCTCTGCGAGCTGGCGCTGCCGCTTGTGAAGGTCGGCGGGCAATTCCTCGCGATGAAGAGCGTAGGCACCGAGGAGGAGATCGCCGCGGCAAAGGGCGCGATCAGAACGCTCGGCGGAAAAATCGTCAAGGTCGAGGATTACGCCATCCCGACGAGCGGGGTCACGCACCGCGCGGTGGTGATCGAGAAGGTCTCCCCTACCCCGTCGAGGTATCCGAGGGCGTTCGCAAAGATCAAAAAGCAGCCGCTGTGAGCGGCTGACGGGAGTTTTCTATGGGACAGGTCATCGCCGTGGTGTCCGGAAAGGGCGGCACGGGAAAAACTTCATTCACCGCGCTCGTCGGCTCGGCGCTCGCCGAGATGGGACACCGGACGCTGTGCCTCGACTGCGACGTGGGTCTGCGGAATCTGGACCTGGCGCTCGGCATGAGTGACAGCGCGCTGATGGACTTCACCGACGTCATTCTCTCGCGCGCGACGCTCGAGCAGGCCGCGGTGCGGCACCCGCGCTGCGACCGGCTGTATCTGCTGACCGCGCCGGTCGGGCTGCACGAGGACATTCGCACGAGCGAGATGAAGGCGCTGCTCGACGAGGTGCGCGAGAAATTCGACTACTGCCTCATCGACTCCGGCGCGGGGCTGGGCGACGCCTTTCGCCTTGCGACCTGCGCGGCGGACCGCGCGGTGGTGGTCGCGACGACCGATCCCACGAGCCTGCGCGACGCGCAGCGGACCGTGATGGAGCTGCGCGATTACCCGAACGGAAGGCTGCACCTGGTGGTCAACCGCGTGCGGCGCAAACTGCTCAAGGCGCTGAGCAGCAACATCGACGACGCCATCGACGCGGCGGGCCTGCCGCTGCTGGGCGTGATCCCCGAGGACGAGGGCATCCCCATCGCGCTGGGGCGCAGCGCCCTGACCGTATTCTCCCGCGAGAGCAGCGCCGAGATCGCCTGCCGCAACATCGCGCGCCGTCTCACCGGCGAGCGCGTGCCGCTGATGAAGCTGCCGCGGCGATAAAACAGAAAATCATAAATTTACGATAGAAAGGGGCGCGGTTATATGAATATCGCTCTCATGGCACACGACAACAAAAAAGACCTGATGGTGCAGTTCTGCACAGCCTATGCAGGCATCCTCTCCAAGCACACCATCTGCGCGACCAACATTACCGGCAAGATGGTCGCTGAGGCGACGGGTCTGCCCATCCACCTCTTCCTCGCGCGCGTACACGGCGGCGCGGAGCAGATCGGCGCGCGCATCGCCTACAACGAGATCGACATGGTGCTCTTCTTCAACGACCCGCGCGATGAAAAGTCCTGCGAGAGCGTGAGCTATATTTCCCGCCTGTGCGACCAGAATAACATTCCCTTTGCCAGCAATGTGGCGACGGCAGAAATGCTCGTCCTCGGCCTCAGCCGCGGCGACCTCGACTGGCGCGACATCGTGAACCCGAAAACCAAGCCGTTTACGGCGTGATTTTGAATACAAATCGTATTATTTCAGCTTGAAATTACAGATAGGAGTTGTTATTGTCTTATGATGCAGTCCCGTACACACAACTGTAACCAGCTTCGCATCGAGAATGTGGGCGAGAAGGTCAAGCTCGTCGGCTGGATGGAAAACGTCCGCGAGGTCGGCGGCAATCTGGCGTTCGTCGTGCTGCGCGATTTCTACGGCACGACGCAGGTCGTCGTCGAGGACGAGGCCGACCTGAAGGTCATCAAGGGGATCAACAAGGAGAGCACCATCTCCGTCGAGGGCACCGTGCGCGAGCGCGCGAGCAAGAACAGCAAGCAGGCCACCGGCGAGATCGAGGTCGTGCCCGAGAAGATCGAGGTGCTCGGCCGCTGCCGCTACAATTCCCTGCCCTTTGAGATCAACCGCAGCCGCGAGGCCGACGAAACGCAGCGCCTGAAGTACCGCTACCTTGACCTGCGCAATCCCGCGGTGAAGAAGAACATCATCCTGCGCTGCCAGGTGATCGCCGCGCTGCGTCAGGCGATGATGGCGCACGACTTCCTGGAGATCACGACGCCGATTCTGACCGCCTCCTCCCCCGAGGGCGCGCGCGACTATCTCGTGCCCGCGCGCAAGCACCCGGGCAAGTTCTACGCGCTGCCGCAGGCGCCGCAGCAGTTCAAGCAGCTGCTGATGACGAGCGGCTTTGACCGCTACTTCCAGATCGCGCCCTGCTTCCGTGATGAGGACGCGCGCGGCGACCGCTCCCCCGGCGAGTTCTATCAGTTGGATATGGAGATGTCGTTCGCGACGCAGGAGGACGTGTTCGCCATCTGCGAGGACGTGCTGCCCCCCATCTTCGCGAAGTTCGGCACCTATGATATTGCATCCCAGCCGCCGTTCCGCCGCATCGCGTACAACGACGCGCTGGCGGTCTACGGCAGCGACAAGCCCGATCTGCGCATCGACCTGACTGCGACCGACGTGACGGAGCTGTTCGCCGAGAACGAATTTGAGGCGCTGCGCGGTCAGACGGTCAAGGCCGTGCCCATCACGGACTGCAAGCTGACGCGCAAGCAGATCGACAAGCTGCTCGGCGACTGCGAGGTGCAGAGCGGCACGAAGAGCTATTGGTTCAAGGTCGATGAGACCGGCGAGCTCGCCGGCGGCATCGGCAAGTTCGTCGCCCCCATCAAGGCCGAGCTGACCGAGAAGCTGGGGCTCAAGCCCGATACGCTGGTCATCGTATGCGCGGGCAAGCTCGCGACCAAGGCCGTGGGCGTCGCCATCAAGACCTTCGGCCCCGCCTGCGAGGGTCACATGGACAAGGAGCGCTACGAGTTCTGCTGGATCGTCGATTTCCCGATGTACGAGATCGGCGAGGAGAGCGGCGAGCTGGAGTTCTGCCACAACCCGTTCTCGATGCCCAAGGGCGGCATGGAGACGATGCTGGCCGCCGAGCGCGGCGAGCTCGACCCGCTGACCATCACCGCCGACCAGTACGACCTGGTCTGCAACGGCGTGGAGCTCAGCTCCGGCGCGGTGCGCAACCACGATCCCGAGATCATGATCAAGGCGTTTGAGCTGGTGCGGCTCGGCGAGGACGACGTGAAGGCCAAGTTCCCCGCGATGTACAACGCCTTCTGCTACGGCGCGCCGCCGCACGCCGGCATTGCTCCGGGCGTGGACCGCATGGTGATGCTGCTCGCGGGCGAGGATTCCATCCGCGAGATCATTCCGTTCCCGATGAACAAGAACGCGCAGGACATCATGATGGGCGCGCCGAGCGAGGTCACGCAGAAGCAGCTCGACGAGCTGCACATCGCCGTGACAGCGCACGAGGACGAGTAATCTTAATACCGGCCGCGCGATGCGCGGCAGCGAAGAAAGGGGGAGGTCTCTTGGTTGAAGAGACCTCCCCCTTTAGAACCCCCAGAGACAACGAGGGGCTGTCGCCCCTCGACCCCCGAACCTCTCATATTAAATCAACTTTTCAGCAACCGTATGAGAATGCGTCGGCGCGGCGCAGCCGCGTTTGCTGCGGCTTTCGATTTGATCTGCTCCTTGCGGCCGCTGCCGCTCTGCGGCAGGGTTACGAGGCTACTATTGCTCGTCAGTGAAGGTAAAAAGCTCGTTTGGTGTACAATCAAGAAGCTGACAAAGGACCTCGATATTTTCGTATCGAATCGACTTTGTCTGGTTGTTTACCATTTTGCTGAAGTTCTGGTAGCTCATACCGAGCTGCTGATATAACCAATACTTTGTTTTCCCTTTGCGTTCCAAAAGTGCCAGTGCATTTAATGTTACCATATCTCATGCTCCCATTAGCTAATGAATTAGTGCTATTCTAAGGAAGCATTCCTCTTGACATATAGACTAATGCATTAGATAATGTTTACATCAGATATTGGAGGTAACAGGATATGGGGATTTATCAGCTTTGTTATTTGAAAATGCACAGCGGTATGCTGTTTTTGGCCGGACATACGGAGGATAAGGAGAAGGAAACACTGCTAAAGGCGTTGTCTGATGTGATGGACGCGGCCCGCAAGGCGATGGCAGGCAAAAGCTTTGCGCGATCTCCCTATCGCGCTCCCATTGCGGCACTGGCCGCGGGCGCGGCTGCCGCGCTCGCCTATCTGGAGCAGGGAGAACGGGAAAAAATGCGTGAGGAAATTCTGACGGCTTTGAACGCCGCCGCAAAATAATTGTCCGTAACCCCGCCGCAGCAGCGGCTGAGCGGACATAGGCGCAGACCAAATCGAAAGCCGATAAAGAAGCCGCACGCACTCCTTTGCGCAGCGCGTGCAGTTGTTCTATAGAAAAACTTCCAATGGCAGGTCAAGGACGCAGTCCTTGCGCTCTCTGGGGGTTCCAAAGGGGGTATTCTCTACGGTAGAGAATACCCCCTTTGATATGTGTGCCGCGCGATGCGCGGCAGTTTTTTGATGCAAGCGCTATGAATACGCCGCGACGTGCTCGCGGTAATACTGCACAGCGAACCAGCTGCGGTAGAAGCTGCGGTCGGTGTCGCTGAGGACGGAGGTCAGGACGCCGTCGTGCAGGAAGAGCCCGTTCGTGTGCAGCAGCGGCGAGATGTCCCGCATGGCGCGGGAGAGCTGCATATAGCCGGGGCCGGCCCAGCCGCACGCGTCGAACAGCCGCGTCATCAGGAAGCAGGGCGAAAAGTCGCCGCCGTCGCCGGTGAAGTCCGCGCCGAGGACCTCCTTCGCCGCGCGGTTCGCCCAGATGAGATAGGGCGTGGCGTAATAGTTCCGGAAGCCGGCAAGCGTGGACGTGTCAAAATCAATGCCCATCTCCTCATAGACCGAGCCGCCGTTGCCCATCCACGGCTTGTGGTCACCGAAGAGCACGAGCACCACAGGGGTATCACGCGCGTCCAGCTCCTGCGTCAGACGGACATATTCGCGGACCGTTTCATTCACGCCGAAGAGGTAGTTGTTGAGAATATTACAGCTCTCCTGCGACCAGCCGCTTGCTTCGGGCGAAACATAGGGAACGGTGCTCTCCGTTTCGGCGTAGGGGCCGTGATTCTGATAGCTCACCGCGAAGGAGAACAGGGGCGAGCCGTCCGCCGCGTCGAGGTCGGCGAGCAGGTAGTCCGCGAGCTGTTGGTCGGAATGCCACATGGCGACGTAGGGGTCGACCAGCTCGCCGAAGCCGTTTTCCGTGAAAACGCTCCGTTCAAAGCCGAGGTAGTCGTTCACGCGCTCGCGGTCATAGAACCAGCTGTAGCCGGGGTGCGCGTAGTGCGCCGCGTAGCCTTGTGCCGTGAAGTAGCGGACGTAGGAGCCGGTCGCGCCGCGGTATTCGTCGTGCTCGCTCGCGCCGGTGAGGAAGCCCCACTCGGTATCCACGGTGCCGCCCGCGAAGATGTTCGTGAGCAGGCGGCCGGAGAGGCTTTGCTCCTCGAGCGCGTGCCAGGGGGCATAGACCTCCTGCACCGTGTCAAAGCCGGCGAGGGCGTCGAAGTCGGTCAGGTCGCAGAACGCCTCGAGCATCACGCCCATGATGGCGACCTTCTCCTCCTCCGGAATGTCTTCATCGGGGAAGGACTCAAGCAGCGCCTGCGCCGCGCGGGCATCGTAGCCCTCCGGCTTTTCGGGGAACAGCTCCGGCACCGAGTGCAGGAAGGAAAGCGCAAAGCCGCGGGAAAGATAGACCTCGTTGTCCGACCAGATATTGATGAGCGAGTCGTTCGCCGTCCTTTCGTAGACGGCTTCGTCGGCGTAGGCGCCGAGGTACGCGCCGACGCCCAGCAGCACGCAGGCCGCCGCGCCCAGCGCGCGGACGCGCCGTCGTTTATCGCCGCGCGGCATGAGGAGCACGGCAAAGGCCAGCATCGCGCCGAGGAGCGCGACCGCCGTGTTGACCTCGGCAGTCCGTTCAAATTCGTATTGACTCATGATGCCGCCCGCCGTGCGCAGGAGCAGGATATCGCTCGCGCGCATCGGATCGCCGCGCAGCATGACCTTATAATAGTTGATGAGCGGGAGGCCCACACCGAAAAGGCCGCTGAGCAGCACGCCGCACCAGCAGCGTCCGGACAGAAAATAGCCCAGCCATGCGAGCAGCAGCGGCGGGAAAAGGTTCAGCGCCAGCAGCAGCGGATGATCGAGATAGGACCGGTACAGCTCTGCCTGCGGGAGGGCGGCATCCGCGCAGGCCGTGAGCCACAGGCCGAGAAAGCCGATGCCGACGCCGAGGAGCGTGAGCAGCACGGCGAGGTAGACGCGGTGGGCGCGGAGCGTCCCGCGGCTCGCGCCATCGGGCGGAAAAACAAGGCGAGAAAGCTTCAAATCGGGTTCCCCTTCAAAAAGAATAACAGAATTATAACAGATTTTTCGGCAAAAACAACCGCCATTTCCCACCATTCCGCCAAATCCCGCTCAATGTGAGAAAAAAGGACGGTGAAACGGGGGTGAGGGTATTGCATTTTCTTGGCAAAGCCTTTATAATTATACTAAATCTTCGTCATGCAGCCTGAAAATATTTTAGGTGTTATGACGAAACAAAAGAAAGGGAGAACATCATGGAAAAGCTCTTTAAGCTCCAGGAGAACGGCACCACGGTAAAAACCGAGCTGCTTGCCGGTCTCACGACGTTCATGACGATGGCCTACATCATCGCCCTGAACCCCAACCTGCTGACCAACTTCGCGGTCGGCACCCCGCTGTGGAACGGTGTGTTCCTGGCAACCTGCATCGCCTCCGCCATCGGCACCATCTGCATGGCCTTCATGGCCAACAAGCCCTTCGTCATGGCTCCCGGCATGGGTCTGAACAGCTTCTTTGCCGTGGTCGTGGCCAACATCGCCGTCATCAACAACTGCGAGTATGAGTCCGCGTTCCAGGCCGGTCTGGTCATCATCCTCGTCGAGGGCATCGTGTTCCTCGTCCTCACCCTCCTGAAGGTCCGTGAGAAGATCGTCGAAGCCATTCCTCTCGGCGTCCGCTACGGCATCGCCCCCGCCATCGGCCTGATGCTGATGAACATCGGTCTCGGCTCCAACGTCGGCATCTATGCCGAGGGCAACGGCTTCACCAGCCCCTTCTACATCATGCGCGACTTCTTCGGCGCCCTGACCCCCAGCATCATCAAGGGCAGCATGGGCGACATCGGCTATCACACCATGGTCCTCACCGCCATCACCGCCTTCCTCGGCGTGTTCATGATGGTCGTTCTGGCCAAGAAGGGCATCAAGGCCTCCGTTCTGCTCGGCATGCTCTTCTCCTCCGTGCTCTACTGGGCCGGCAGCTTCCTGTTCCTGGGCGTGAATCCGTTCGCCAGCCTTGAGACCGCGAGCTTCGTGCCCCCCTTCGCCGACATGGTCTCCACCACTCTCTTCAAGTTTGACTTCGCCGGCTTTGTGAACATCGGCTGGTTCACCGCCATCACCCTGATCATCACCTTCTGCATGATCGATATGTTCGACACCATCGGCACCCTCGTCGGCACGGCCTCCCGCGCCGGCATGGTCGACAAGGACGGCAATATGCCCAAGATGAAGGAAGCCCTGCTCTCCGATGCCATCGGCACCATCGCGGGCGCTGCCACCGGTACCTCCACCGTCACCACTTTCATCGAGTCCGCTTCCGGCGTTGAGGCCGGCGGCCGCACTGGTCTGACCGCGCTGACCACCGCCGTTCTCTTCCTCGCCTGCATGTTCCTCGCCCCCATCGCCGCCATCATCCCCGGCGCTGCGACCTCCGCCGCGCTCATCTACGTCGGCGTGCTGATGCTCCAGGGCCTCAAGAACGTCAACTTCGACGATATGGATCAGATGCTGCCGGTGTCCATCATGCTCATCGGTATGCCTGTGTCCGGCTCCATCGGCCACGCCATCGGTCTGGGCCTGATCTCCTACACCGTGGTCAAGGTCTTCTCCGGCAAGGCCAAGGACGTCAGCGTTCTGACCTATGTCATCTCCCTCCTCTTCCTCATCAAGTTCTTCGCGGTGGTGTAAGACCCATACAGCGGCATAAGAAAGAGCGCCCGTTCGGGCGCTCTTTCCTTTTGGCTTTTTACTTGTAGAAATCCGTGCCGTCCTCAATGACGACGGGCAGGCCGTTGTGGTAGACGGGGATGGTCTCGAACTTGAAGCGGCTGACGCGGTGCTTATGGTCGATCTGCTCTTTAATGGCGGGATCGGCAACGCCCTTGCGGACGTATTCGTTCACCGCGTGGTAGGAAAAGCCGAGGTTGTCCTCGTCGGTCTTGCCGGTCAGGCCGTCGGACGGGGGCTTGATGAGGAAGCGCTCGGGCAGGCCCAGCGCGCGGCCGATGGCGATGACCTCCTCGGTGGTGTACATCCCGATGGGCGAGAACGCGCCCGCGCTGTCGCCGTAGATGGTGCAGTAGCCGACCCAATCCTCGGAGAGGTTGGAGGTGTTGACCACGATGCCCGCATCTACGCTCTGGGCGATGGCGTACAGCGTCGCCATGCGGATGCGGGAGGGGAGGTTGACGGTGGTCTGGCGGCTGGCCTCGATGCCGAGACGCGTCATCTCGCCCAGAATGCCGCTCGTGCCGCCGTGGATGTTGAAGGTGTAGTGCTTGATGCCGAGGAAGTCCACGATGCCGTTGGAGTAGTCGATGTCGGGCTGGACGCCGTCGGGCATGAGGACGCCGAGGACGTTTTCGCGGCCATACGCCTCGACGCACAGCGCGGCGATCACCGAGCTGTCCTTGCCGCCGGAGATACCGACGACGGCGGTTTTGCCGCCGCAGCCTTTCATCTGCGCGCGCATCCAGTCGAGCAGGGCAGGAATGTGGTCCGCGGCCTTGAAATCCTTGAGATCGTACATAGCTTGCGCTCCTTTTTTGAAATTTGCTGTCATTGTAGCGCAAAAAAGAGCGGATTGCAATGGAAGGAGCGCAGAAATTCTCATTTCATCGGTCTTTTCCGCGCACGGATGTGACAAAATCAGTCGATCAGGGCGCGCAGCTCGTCGAGCGAGAGCGAAGGCTGGAGGGCAAGGCCGACGCCGAAGCCGACGACGCGGGCAAGCTGCTCGGCGCGCGCGTCGATGTCGCGCGGCGTGACCATGACGCTCCCCTGTCCGCGCAGGGCGGCGGGATCGGGGAGGTCCGCCCCGGCCTCGTCTAAAAGGTCGAGCGCAAGCGTGGCGGCGTCCACCACGGTGGGGACGCCGACGGCGAGAACGGGAACGCCGAGCGTCTCGCGCGTGAGGGCGCGGCGGTGGTTGCCGACGCCCGAGCCGGGGACGATGCCGGCATCCGTGAGCTGGACGGTGGTGCAGACGCGCCCGAGGCTCTGCGACGCCAGCGCGTCAACGGCAACGACAAGGTCGGGGCGCACGGTCTCCACCGCGCCGCGCACGAGCTCGGCGGCCTCCAATCCCGTTGTGCCGAGGACGCCGGGCGTCAGCACGCTGACATCCGCGAGCGCACCGAAGGCGGCGCAGCCCTTCAGGTGGCGCGTGGCGGGCACATGATCGACGGCGCGGGGACCGATGACGTCGGGCGTCATGGCGCGGTTGCCGAGTCCGACCACGAGGGCGGTATCGACCGTTCCTTCGAGGAGAGCGCGCAGCTCGTCGCGGAGCGCGAGCGCCGCGCGCTCCGTGTACGCGGGGTCTTCGGGAGAAAGCGCGCGCAGGTCGAGCGTGACGTAGGTCCCGCGCGGCTTGCCGAGGGCGCGCGAGGCCGCCTCGCTCTCCACCGTCACCGTGGTCACGGCGCAGCCGCGGCGCGTCCGCTCGGTGAGCGTGAGGCCGTCGATGGCGTCGTCCTTTTGCGCCGCGCGGAACAGCGCGTGCGCCTCCAGCGCCAGGTCCGTCCGCCGTGCGTTCATAAAACCACCTGCCTTCCACTAAATCTTGTATATTGCTCTCATTATGTCCCCTAAATTTTGAAGCATACAAAAAAGTGGAGAAAATCTGAAAAAAGTGCTTGCAATTCCTCGAAAACTTTGTTAAAATACCATTCTGCACGGTGGATTTTTTATGTTCGCCGTCAAATCCCAACCGGAGGAGGTGTTTGGTTTGCCGAATATTAAGTCTGCCAAGAAGCGCGTCCAGCTCGCTGAGGTGCGTAACGCCCGCAACAAGGCTGACAAGTCCGCACTGAAGACCGCACTCAAGAAGTTCGAGGCGGCTGCCGCTGAAGGCAATCGCACCGAGGCCGAGGGTGCTTACAAGGTCGCAGTGAAGATCGTGGACAAGTCTGCCGCGAAGGGTCTGCTGCATAAGAACAACGCTGCTCACAAGAAGAGCGCCATGACCGTCAAGCTCAACAGCATTGGCTGATCGAACCAAACAGCGAGAGACGTCCGCGAGGACGTCTCTTTTTTTCGATAAAACCGCTTTTGGGCTGCTTATTTACAATTTGTTCACACGGTTTTCAAGCTTTAGCCATAAATCGCTGGTATCTTAATACTTGCAAAGGGGTTACGTGATCCCCGATGTGATTTTCTCCCTCCTAAAAATACACACAACACACAGCCAAAAGCCCCCGTCGAAAGACGGGGGCTTTTGGTGTCTTCTCGGGGGCAGGAGCTCCGACGCGCGGCAAAGCGGGAACGCGGGTTGCGTTTGCGCGCGCGGCATGGTAAAATCAGGGAAAGAGCCGCGAAACGCGGCAAAGAGAAGCACACAACGCGCGAACAAATGAGGGAAATACACGATGAAACGAAGAATTTTTGCGCTGCTTGCGGCGCTGTGCCTGCTCGCGGGCTGCGCGGGCAAAACGGAGCCGGACGCGCCGGTCGTTGACCCCGCGCCGCCGACGGTCGACCCGACGCCGGTCACGCCGACAGAGCCGAGCGAGGCCGAGCAGGCTGAGGCGCGGCTGGGCGAACGCATCGCGGGGATGTCGATCGAGGAAAAGATCGGGCAGATGTTCTTTGTCCGCTGTCCCGAGACGGGCGCAGCGGAGGATGTGGTCGCCTACCACCTTGGGGGGCTGCTGCTCTTCGGGCGGGACTACAAGGACGCAGACGGCGGTTGGCTGAGCGCGGAGGAGCTGACGGCGAAGCTCGAGAGCTATCAGGCCGCGGCGGACATTCCGCTCTTCATCGGCAGCGACGAGGAGGGCGGCACGGTAACGCGCGCGAGCCGCGACCCGAAGCTCTTCGCGCAGCCGCTGCCCTCGCCGCAGGAGCTGTATGCCGCGCGCGGCATGGACGGTCTTGCCGCGAAGACGCTGGACTATAACAAGCAGCTTCTGGCGCTCGGCATCAATGTGAATCTTGCGCCGGTGTGCGACGTATCCACCAACGCGGGCGACTTTATCTACGCACGCTCGTTCGGCAGAGACGCCGCGGCGACGAGCGAATTTGTGACGGCGGCGGTCGGCGCGATCCGGGACGCGGGGGTGGCGGCGGTCCTCAAGCACTTCCCCGGCTATGGGAACAACGCCGACACGCACACGGGCGTCGCCATCGACAAGCGGCCGTATGAGACGTTTGAGCAGAGCGACTTCCTGCCGTTCCGGGCGGGCATGGAAGCGGGCGCGCCGTTCGTGCTCGTGAGCCACAATGTAGTGGAGTGCATGGACGCTGCGCTGCCGGCGTCCCTCTCCCCCGCCGTACATGAGGTGCTGCGCGAGACCTTGGGCTTTGATGGCATTGTCATCACGGACGATCTGGCGATGGACGCGGTGAAGCAGTACGCGAACGGCGAGGCCGCGGTGCTGGCGGTGCTCGCGGGGAACGATATGCTCATCACGAGCGACTATCAAAACGACATTCCCGCCGTGCTCGCGGCGGTGGCGGACGGGCGCATCGCGGAGAGCGAGATCGACGCGCATGTGCTTCGCATCCTGCGCTATAAGCAGGCGCAGGGGTGGATCGAATAGGAAATTTCCAAAATCTCGGAACAAAACGACGCGGTTTTGCGTCAAAAGATGCAAAGGTCCTGCTTTTGGAAGAGGCAGGACGGAAACAGAAAGGAGCGAAAGAAATGAAAAAGTCTCTGCGAAACAGTATTCTCTTGCTGCTGACGGCGATGCTGCTGACGGTATCGGCCCTTGCCGACTCAGGGCCGAAGCCCCAGCTGACGGTGCGGGTAAAAAGCGCGCCGGACGAGCCGTATTACCTCGACCTGCTGGCCGAGGGGGCGTTTGAGCACGAGGACGATGTCGATTACAGTGGCGTCGACTGGAGCTACCACGGCGAAAAGCGTGCGCTGCTCGACGACGGGCTGCTCGAGGCCATGCGCGCGGCGGTGCCCGAGGGCTGGCACGCCTGCACCGCGCAGGGCACCAACGGCGCGCCGATGTATGGCGATCTGATCGGCGAACCGATCGGAAGCGCAAGGCTACACACCTTCGGCTATCACGGCGTGCCCGAGACCTACCGCATCCTCATCGTGACGAAGAGCGGCGAGAGCTGGGTGTCCGATACGCTGCACCGCGCGACGCTGCAATCGAGCGCGACGGTGGATTGGGCGAAAAGGACCGCGAGCGCGCCGAGCGCGGGCGTGGCGTATGCGCTGCAATTTCTCTGTATGCTGCTTCCCACGCTGCTCATCGAGGGCGCGCTGCTGTTCTCCTTCGGCTACCGCAGCCGCCGGAGCTGGCTGGTATTTCTGCTCGTGAACCTTGTGACGCAGGGCGGCTTCGCGCTCTACCTTGCCGTGACGGTGCTCAACCACGGCGTGAGTGGCTGGTCGCTGCTCTTCTATCTCCCCATTGAGCTGATCATCACGGTGGTCGAGAGCCTGCTCTACCGCCGGCTGCTGACGGAGCGGAGCTGGGAGCGCGCGGTGGGCTATGCCATCGTCGCAAATGTGTGCTCCGCGACGGTGGGGCTGCTGCTCATCGACCCGCTGTGGCGGTTCATCGTGAGCATCTCTTAAAAGCGATTATGCGCGCCGAACGCAGGCGCGGGAACAAAAGGAATTTTTTGCATGGAAACCGAAAAGCTATTCTACGCCGACCCCTTTCTGACGGAATTTGACGCGCGGGTGCTTGCCTGCGAGGAGGAAAAGGGCGGCTATGCCGTGGTGCTCGACCGCACGGCATTCTATCCCGAGGGCGGCGGGCAGCCGTATGACACCGGTGTGCTCGGCGGCGCCGAGGTGCTGGACGTGCACGAAAGGGCGGGCGTCATCACGCACAAATGCGCCGCTCCCCTGCCCGTCGGCGAGACGGTGCATGGGAGGCTTGATTGGGCGCGGCGCTTCGACCACATGCAGCAGCACTCCGGCGAGCACATCTGCTCTGGGCTGATCTGCGCGCGCTACGGCTGCGACAACGTGGGCTTCCACATGGGCGCGGAGAGCGTGACCATCGACTTCAACGCCGACATTCCGTGGGAGGAGCTGCTGGAGATCGAGGCAGCGGCGAACCGGTACATCTATGAGGATCACGCCATCGACATCCAGCTCCACCGCGGCGCGGAGCTGGACGCGATCGACTACCGCAGCAAAAAGCCGCTCGAGGGCGACGTGCGCATCGTGACCTTCCCCGGCGCAGACTGCTGCGCGTGCTGCGGCACGCACGTCGTGCGGAGCGGGCAGGTCGGCATCGTGAAGTTTCTCTCCGTGCAGAAATTCCGCGAGGGCGTGCGCATCGAGCTGCTGTGCGGCGGGCGGGCATACCGCTATCTCGCTGCCTGCTGGGCGCAGGATGTGGCGGTGGCGCAGGCTCTCTCGGTCAAGCCGACGGCTGCCGCTGCGGCGGTCGAACGCTTGCAGGGCGAGCTTTCCGCGCTCAAGCTGCGCTGCGCAAAATTGGAGGAGAGCGTGTTTGCGGGCGTCGCGGCGCGGTATGCGGGCAGCGGCGATGTGCTGCTCTTTGAGGACGAGATGAGCGGCGACAGCGTGCGCAGGCTCTGCGACGCGGTGGCGGAGACCTGCGGCGGGCGCTGCGCGGTGTTCGCGGGCGCGGGCAGCGCGTGGAAATACGCCATCGGACAGCGCGGCGGCGATCTGCGCGCGCTGACAAAGGAGCTGAACGCGGCGCTCTCGGGGCGCGGCGGCGGCAAGCCGGAGTTCGTGCAGGGCAGCGTCGGCGCGGAGCGCGAGGCCATCGAAGCGTTCTTTGCGGAAAAGTGACTTGACAAGCGCGCGGCGGCGTGCTATGCTACGCACAACAAAAGGCTGTGAGAAAGAAGCCTTTTCCCTTCGGCGCAGCAGAGAGAGGACGGTCGGTGCGAGTCCTCGCGGCAGGGAAAGGGCGGCGCTTTTGAGCCGCGCGGCGGAAATGCCGCGCCGGTCCCCGCCGTTATCGGGAATGAAGTGCCCCGCCTCCAACGGGGAATTCAGGTGGAACCACGGACAATGCTTTGTTCGCCCTGAGCCGAATACCGGCTCAGGGCGTTTTTTCTGCGCAAAAGCGCAAGGTTTTGAGCCGCGTCCCTCGCCGCCAACGCGGCGATCGGGGCGCATGGCGTCAAAATTGCGTACACGCAATTTTGAAAACGCTCCGGGCCACCAAACGAAAAGGAGAAGAAACCATGAAAAACACCGAAAAGACGATGGACAAGATCGTTGCCCTGTGCAAGAACCGCGGCTTTGTGTTCCCCGGCAGCGAGATCTACGGCGGCCTTGCCAACACCTGGGACTATGGCCCGCTCGGCGCGGAGCTGAAGAAGAACATCAAGAACGCCTGGTGGAAGAAGTTCGTGCAGGAGAATCCCTACAACGTTGGCCTTGACGCCGCGATCCTGATGAACCCACAGACCTGGGTGGCGAGCGGCCATCTCGGCGGCTTCTCCGATCCTCTGATGGACTGCCGCGAGTGCCACGAGCGCTTCCGCGCGGATAAGCTCATCGAGGACTGGTGCGCGGAGAACGGCTTCGAGCTGAGTAAGCCCATCGACGCCTTCTCCCAGAGCGAGATGAAGGACTTTGTTGAGGAGCACAACATCCCCTGCCCCACCTGCGGCAAGCACAACTTTACCGATATCCGTCAGTTCAACCTGATGTTCAAGACGTTCCAGGGCGTGACCGAGGACGCGAAGAACACCGTGTATCTGCGTCCCGAGACGGCGCAGGGCATTTTCGTCAACTTCAACAACGTCCAGCGCACGACGCGCAAAAAGCTGCCGTTCGGCATCGGCCAGATCGGCAAGAGCTTCCGCAACGAGATCACCCCGGGCAACTTCATTTTCCGCGTGCGCGAGTTCGAGCAGATGGAGCTGGAGTTCTTCTGCAAGCCCGGCACCGACCTCGAATGGTTCCAGTATTGGCGCACGTTCTGCCACAACTGGCTGCTGTCCATCGGTCTGAAGGACGAGAATCTGCGTCTGCGCGACCACGATCCCGAGGAGCTGTGCTTCTACTCCAAGGCAACGACGGACTTCGAGTTCCTGTTCCCCTTCGGCTGGGGCGAGCTTTGGGGCGTCGCTGACCGCACGGACTACGACCTGACGCAGCATTCCAACACGAGCGGCGAGAAGCTGGTCTACCGCGAGGGCGAGGGCAAGGACATGGTGGAGTATATCCCCTATGTCATCGAGCCGAGCCTCGGCGTGGAGCGCAGCGTGCTGGCCGTGCTGTGCGACGCCTACGACGAGGAGGTCGTCGGGCAGGACAAGAAGGGCAACGACGATGTGCGCGTGGTGCTGCACTTCCATCCCGCGCTCGCGCCGTTCAAGGCCGCGATCCTGCCGCTGAGCAAGAAGGAGGTCCTCACCGGCCCCGCACAGGAGCTGTATGCCGAGCTGAGCAAGGAGTTCATGGTCGATTACGACGAGACCGGCTCCATCGGCAAGCGCTATCGCCGCGAGGACGAGATCGGCACGCCGTTCTGCATCACCTTTGACTTCGAGACCGTCGGCGACGAGAACACGCCCGCCGACCACTGCGTGACCGTGCGCGAGCGCGACACGATGCAGCAGGTGCGTATGCCCATCAGCGAGGTCAAGGCGTATCTGCGCGAGAAGTGCGCGTTCTGAGATCATCCTGCCGCACTTTGCGGCACACATAACCAAAGGGGGTATTCTCTGCCGTAGAGAATACCCCCTTTTGCTGCGCGGCTTTATTTGTATTTCCGGCTCTCGGCCACGGCGAGCTCGTCGCAGCGGTTGTTGTATTCGTTCTCCGCGTGCCCCTTGACCCAGTGGTAGCGGACGTCGTGCGCTGCGATGAGCGGCAGCAGCCGCTCCCAAAGGTCCACGTTCAGCGCGGGCTTCTTGTCGCTCTTGACCCAGCCCTTTTTCTGCCAGCCGTACACCCAGCCCTTGCTCAGCGCGTCGATGACGTACTTGGAATCCGAGTACAGCTCGACCTCGCACGGCTCCTTCAAAAGGCGCAGAGCCTCGATGACGGCGGTAAGCTCCATGCGGTTGTTGGTGGTCTGCGCCTCGCCGCCGGAAAGCTCGCGCTCGTGCGCCCCGTATTTGAGCACCGCGCCCCAGCCCCCGGGACCGGGGTTGCCGCTGCACGCGCCGTCTGTGTAGATGGTAACGGTTTTCATAGAACACCTCTGTTTCGCCGCTGTGTACGGCGTATTTCGCAGGGGTGGTTCTCTTTGCGAAAGAGAATCACCCCTGCGCGACCCCAAGAGAACGCAAGGGGCTATCCGCCCTTTGACCCCCGAACTGCCCGTATTGAACTACTTTTTGGGAACAGTATGGCGGTATTTTTCTTCTGAACGATTTGGTGTGCTTCTCTTTCCGCTCAGCCGCTGCTGCGGCGAATGTCGTTTGCTTTTCGGGTTACTGACGGAGTGTGTGGCGGGATTTGACGCGCGCGACACGCTGGGTGTACTCCTCGCGGTCGAGGATGCCGGCGTCGTAGAGGACCTTCAGGCTCTCGAGACGGCCCTCGCAGCTGTCGACGCCGGCGGCGTGGACTCGCAGGGCGTCCGCCTGCTGGCGGCGGGCCTCCGCCCAGCGCTTCTCGCTGTGATGGCGTTCGGCGGCGTTGCGGCGCGCCTGCTCCGCTTCGATATCGCGCCCACTCGGGCGGCGCGGACTCTTTTTGAGGGCATTGACGGCGCTGTTGAGCTTGTCGGACACCTCACCGCCGGCGGCAGACTGGCGGAGCCTTTCCGCCCATTCCTCCGCGGTGGGGCCGACGTTCTGTGTGCGCTTCTTATTGCCCTCCCCCTCACTTTTTGCAGCGAGCTTGCCAAAGACGATGACAGCGGCAACGATCATTATTAAAAAATCCATTCTGCTCTCCTCCTTACAGGTCGCTTAGAATGTCACGGCGCTTGGCCTCGTACTCCTCCTCGGTGATGAGGCCGCGGTCGTAGAGGCTGCGCAGCTCGGTCAGGCGCGCTTCCGCGTCGGAGCGCGGGGCGGCGCGGCGGTCGTCCGGCTCGTCGTCCGTGATCTCGTAGCCGCCCATTTTGACCTTGCCCGCGGCGATCAGAAAATTATAAACGCCCATGCCGAAGGCCAGCAGACACCAGATGGCCTTGAAGCCTGCAAAGACCGGGTCGAAGCCCGACGGAAGGGCAAACAGGCCGAAGCAGCCCATCGCAAAGCAGACAATGCCGCCGAAAATACTCTCGCCCTTTGTGGGTTTACGGGTGATGCGCCGTCTTCTCATCTCATGCCTCCTCAGTCGGTTCCTCAGACGCAGCGTGCATACTGCCCTGAATGTCGGGGTCTTCATCGAGCGCCGGCTTGCGCTTGCCCTGCCACTTCGCGCGGCGCTCGTCCTCCGCGGGGCCTACGCCGCTGCCGATGAGCTTGCCGAAGGCGGCGAAGGCGAGTAGCAGAGCGGCGATCAGAAGGTACTTCATGGTGTTTTCTCCTTTCTGCGTCTGACGGGGTTTTGTTCTTTTCTATCCACAGTATCGCATAAAACCGGAAAAAAGTCTACAACAATAAAGTTGCGCCGGAGCATTCCGACGCAACTTTGCTTTTACATGGGGCTTATTCGTCCGCGTTTTCCACAGGGCCAGGGATTTCTGTGGGCGCAGCGTCGGACGCGGGTGCGTCCTCGTGCTCGGCGAGCGCCATGGAGATGACCCGATCGCCCTCCTCCTTAAAGCGCATGATGATGACGCCCTGCGTGGCGCGGCCCGTGGTGCGGATGTCCGCGACGGGGGTTCGGATCAGAATGCCGGCGCGGGTGACGAGGAGCAGGTCCTCGCTGCCGTCCACGACCTTGACGCCCACGACGCCGCCGGTCTTTTCGGTGACCATATAGTTCTTGATGCCGAGGCCGCCGCGGTTGGTGATGCGGTATTCCTCGACCGGCGTCTTCTTGCCGAAGCCGTTCTCGGTGATGGAAAGGACCTGCTTGCCCGCCTGTGCGCGGGCGGCGCCGACGACGTAGTCGCCCTCGCGCAGACGGATGCCGCGCACGCCGACGGCGGTGCGGCCCATGGCGCGGACGTCGGTCTCGTCAAAGACGCAGGCCATGCCGTCGTGCGTGGCGATGAGGATGCGCTGGCTGCCGTCCGTCTCGCGGACCGCCACCAGCTCGTCGCCCTCGTCAAGGCTCAGGGCGCGGATGCCGTTGCTGCGCAGGTTCTTGAGCGTTTCAACGGGCAGGCGCTTGACCGTGCCGTTGCGCGTGACCATGGTGAGGTAGAGCTTTTCGTCGCCCTTTTCGCGGAAGTGGAGCATGGCCTGCACACGCTCTCCGGTCTCGACCTGGATGATGTTGACGATGTTCGTGCCCTTGGCGGCCTTACCGCTCTCGGGGATCTGATAGCCCTTCTTGCGGTAGACCTTGCCGGTGTCGGTGAAGAAGAGGATATAGTCGTGCGTGGAGGCGGTGAACACGTCCACGACGGTGTCCTCCTCGCGGGTGGTGATGCCCTTCTTGCCCATGCCGCCCTTGCCCTGCGCGGCATACTCGCTCACGCCGGTGCGCTTGATGTAGCCGTTCTGCGTGAGGGTGAAGACGCACTGCTCCTCCTCGATAAGGTCCTCAATGTCGATCTCGTCCTCGACGTCCTGAATTTCGGTCTTGCGCTCGTCGCCGTACTTGTCGCGAATTTCGATCAGCTCGTCCTTGAGGACGCCCTTGAGCATCGCTTCGTTGGAAAGAAGCTCAACGAAGTAGGCGATCTTCTTTTCCAGCTCGTCATACTCGTTCTGGAGCTTTTCGCGGTCGAGGCCTTGCAGGGCCTTGAGACGCATTTCAAGAATGGCCTGCGCCTGAATGTCGGAGAGCGAAAAGCGCGCCATGAGCTTTTCCTTGGCGTCGTCGTAGCTGGTGCGGATGATGTGGATGACCTCGTCGATGTTGTCCTGTGCGATGAGGAGTCCTTGCAGCAGATGCTCGCGCTCGCGCGCCTTCTTGAGGTCGTACTGCGTGCGGCGGGTGATGACCTGCTCCTGATAGGCGAGGTATTCATCAAGAATGTGGCGCAGGGAGAGGATCTTCGGCTGCTTCTGGTTATTGACCAGCGCAAGCATATTGATGGCGAAGCTGGTCTGGAGCTGCGTCTGCGTGAACAGGCGGTTCAAAACGACCTGCGGGTTCGCGTCGCGCTTGAGCTCGATGACGATGCGCATACCGGTGCGGTCGGTCTCGTCGCGGATGTCGGAGATGCCCTCCAGCTTCTTTTCGTTGACCTGATCGGCCATGCTCTTGATGAGCATACGCTTGTTGACCTGATAGGGAAGTTCCGTGACGATGATGCGCACACGGTCCTTGCCGAAGTCCTCAAACTCCGTGCGGGCGCGGAGCACGATCTTGCCGCGTCCGGTGGCGTAGGCGGCGCGGATGCCCGCGCGGCCCATGATGATGCCCTTCGTCGGGAAGTCGGGGCCGGTGACGTGCTGCATGAGGTCCGAGAGCGTGGCCTCGGGATCGTCGAGCACGCAGATGCAGGCGTTGATGACCTCGGTGAGGTTGTGGGGCGGGATATTGGTCGCCATGCCGACGGCGATGCCCGAGGAGCCGTTGACGAGCAGGTTCGGGAAGCGGCTGGGGAGCACGCGCGGCTCCTTGCGGGACTCGTCGAAGTTGGGGTCCCAATCGACGGTGTCCTTATCAATGTCGCGCAGCATCTCGTTGGCGAGCTTGGACATACGCGCCTCGGTGTAACGGTAGGCCGCCGGGGGGTCGCCATCGACCGAGCCGAAGTTGCCGTGGCCGTCGACGAGCATATAGCGCATGGAGAAGTCCTGTGCAAGACGGACAAGGGCGTCGTAGACCGACGCGTCGCCGTGGGGATGATAGCGGCCGAGCACGTCGCCGACGCAGGTGGCGGATTTTTTGAAGGGCTTGTCGTTCGTCAGACCGTCCTCATACATGGCGTAGAGGATGCGGCGGTGGACGGGCTTGAGACCGTCGCGCACGTCGGGCAGAGCGCGGCCGACGATGACGGACATGGCGTACTCGATGTAGGAGGACGTCATTTCATGCACGAGCTCGCTCGTGACGATCTTCTGCTCGGGGAAGCGAATGTCCTCGGGCTTGTAGTCTGTGTTTTTGTGAGCCATTTTGAAGATGTCCTCCTTTCTCAGAAGTCAAGATTGACGGCATACTGCGCGTTCTTCTCGATGAACTCCTTGCGCGGCTCGACCTTTTCGCCCATGAGGACGGTGAAGGTCTCGTCGGCGAGGATGGCGTCCTCGAGCGTGATGCGGCGCAGGGTGCGCTTTTCGGGGTCCATGGTGGTCTCCCACAGCTCATGGGCGTCCATCTCGCCAAGGCCCTTGAAACGGGAGATATCGACCTTGGCGTTGGGATTGTCGCCGCGCAGCTCGGCGGAGTATTTGTCGCGCTCCTCCTCCGAGAAGGCGAGACGCGTCGTCTTGCCGCGCACGAGCTTGAACAGCGGCGGCACGGCGGCGTAGACGTAGCCGTTTTCGATGAGGGGACGCATATAGCGGAAGAAGAAGGTCAGCAGAAGGGTGCGGATGTGGGAGCCGTCCACATCGGCATCCGCCATGATGATGACCTTGTGGTAGCGGAGCTTGTTGATGTCGAAATCCTCGCCCAGTCCTGCGCCGAGCGCGACGATGACGGGCTGGAGCTTGTCGTTGCCGTAGATCTTATCGGCGCGGACCTTTTCGACGTTGAGCATCTTGCCCCAAAGCGGCAGGATCGCCTGGAAGCGGGAGTCGCGGCCCTGCGTGGCGGAGCCGCCCGCGCTGTCGCCCTCGACGATGTAAATTTCAGTCAGCTCGGGGTTATTCTCGTTGCAGTCGCGCAGCTTATCCGGCATCGCCGCGCCGCCGAGGGCGCTCTTGCGGCGGATGGATTCGCGCGCCTTGCGCGCGGCCTCGCGCGCGCGGTTGGCCATCATCGCCTTATCCAGAATGGTGCGGGCGACGACGGGGTTCTCGTCAAGGAACTGCATGAGCTTATCCGAGACGATAGCGTCCACGAGGGTGCGCATGGAGGCATTGCCGAGCTTGGCCTTGGTCTGACCCTCAAACTGCGCGTCGGTGAGCTTGACGGAGATGACGGCGGTAAGACCCTCGCGGCAGTCCTCGCCGGAGACCTTGTCGCCCTCCTTGATGAGGCCGACCTTGAGGCCGTAGGCGTTGAGCACGCGCGTGAGCGCGGCCTTGAAGCCGGTCTCGTGCATACCGCCCTCGGGGGTGTGGACGTTGTTGGCAAAGGAGAGGATGTTTTCCTGATAGCCGTCGTTATATTGCAGGGCGACCTCGGCGTAGGAATCGCCCCTGGTGCCGCTCATGTAAATAACGCCGGAGTGCAGCGCGTCCTTGGACTTATTGAGGAAGGTGACGAACTCGCGGATGCCGCCCTCGTAGCACATCTCGTCGCTCTGCTCCTGCCCCTCGCGCAGGTCGATGGTGCGGATGCGCAGGCCCGCGTTCAAAAACGCCTCCTCGCGCATACGGGTGTGGAGGATATCGTAGGAGTAGACCGTATCCTCGAACATTTCGGGGTCGGGCTTGAAGGTGACGGTGGTGCCGGTGTGGTCGGTGGTGCCGACGATGGTCATCTCCTGTGTGATGTGACCGCGGGAGAATTTCATCTCGTGGATCTTGCCGTCCTTATGCACCTGCACGGTCAGCCATTCGGACAGCGCGTTGACGACGCTCGCGCCGACGCCGTGCAGGCCGCCGGAGACCTTATAGCCCCCGCCGCCGAACTTGCCGCCCGCGTGCAGGACGGTAAAGACGACCTCGAGCGCGGGACGTCCGGTCTGCGCCTGAAGGTCCACGGGGATGCCGCGGCCGTTATCGACAACGGTGATGGTGTTGTCGGGATTGATCTGCACGGTGATGTCCGTGCAGTAGCCCGCGAGGGCTTCGTCGATGGAGTTATCGACGATCTCATAGACGAGGTGGTGCAGACCGCTCGTGGAGGTCGAGCCGATATACATGCCCGGGCGCTTGCGCACCGCTTCCAGTCCCTCAAGGACCTGAATTTCCGAGGCGTTGTAATCGTTGTTGGCATCGACCGCCGTGGACTGCAGAAGTTCGTTGTCTGCCATGGGGTTCTCCTTTCGGTACAGGGTACGAAGAACCGGGCCGGAACGGCTTCCGACGCGTTTCTTCGCACCTTGTATAGTATTTTCGGATGGAAAGGCCGCTTACATCGCGGCCCGTCTTTTTTTCTTTGCAAGAAGGTACACGCCATACATGAGCGCTTCACTCAGCACGCACAGAAACACAATGCCTGTGAGCGGCGCAAAGTAGAGCGCCGAGCGCAAGGGGCAGCACCCACCGTTCGTCGTGAGGAAGGGAAAAGGGACTTAACAGCATAGACAGGGCGATCGGGGTCTTCATGTCGCTTCCTCCATTCTTTTTTGCAGTGTTTGGCTCGAAAGTTCGGAGAGATAGACGATCTGGGGGTGGTAGGGATGGTCGCAGACGAGGAAGGATTTGGGGAGGTCGTCGCAGACCTCGAGCACCGTGCCCTCCTGCTGCGCGCGGTCCAGAAAGGCGCGGGTCGTTTTGGACTGCGAGGTGATCTCAAGATCGAAGATGCCGATGATGCGCCGCTCGGCAAGCATCTGATTGCGGCCGATGTGCAGGTACATTTCAGACCACCTTTCCGTTTTCAACGTGGAGGACCTTGCCGCCGAGAAGCGTTTCCAGCCGGTCCTCCTCGCAACAGGTGATGAAGACCTGACCGCCGGAGATGCGGTTGAGGACAAATTCCTGCCGGCGGGGGTCCAGCTCGGAGAGCACATCGTCGAGCAGGAGGACGGGCGAAAAGCCCGTCAGCTCGTGGAAAATGTCGCGCTCGGCGAGTTTGAGGGAGAGCGCCGCGGTGCGGGTCTGGCCCTGCGAGGAAAAGGCGCGGGCGGCGGCGCCGCCGATGGAGACCTCGATGTCGTCCTTATGGGGTCCGGAGAGACAAAGACGCGAGGCAAGCTCGGCATGGTAATGGTCGCGCTGGTGCGCCATGAGCTGCTCAAAGACCGTCTCCTGCGACGCCATCGGGTCGGCGACGGTGCTGACAGTCCTGTACGCGAGCGTCAGCTCCTCCCGCCCGCCGGAGCATTCGCGGTGGGCGCTCGCGGCATAGTCCGCGAGGAGCTTACAGAAGCGGGCGCGGTAATAGATGAGCACCGCGCCGCACTGCGCCATGCGGAGGTTGAAATCGGGGAGCGCGTCGAGCAGCGAGGGGTGCTCCTCCGCGTCGCGCAGGATGCGCGTCTTATGGTCGTAGAGGCGGTTATACTCGCTCAGCGCCGCGTCGTAGCGCGGGCGGAGCTGGGAGAGAGAGAGATCCATGAAGCGCCGCCTTGCCGCGGCGCCGTCGCGGATGAGCAGGAGATCGTCGGGGCAGAAATAGACGGTATTCAGCACGCCCGAGAGGTCGCCCGCGCGCTTGCAGGGGACCTGATTGACGCTCATTTTCCGGCGCTTGCCGCGGGACAGCTCGATCTCCACGATAAAGCTGCGGCCGCGGGAAAAGACGCTGCCGGTGAGCCTTGCCGTGTCGGCTTCAAAGGAGATCATCTCCTTCTCCGTGCGGGCACGGGGCGACTTGGCGCAGGAGAGATAGACAGCGGCCTCGAGCAGGTTCGTCTTGCCCTGCGCGTTCTCGCCGACGATGACGTTGACCGAGGGATCGAAGGTCACGCTCTGGTGCGCGTAGTTGCGGAAATGCTCCAGCGTGATGGCGTCAAGTCGCATATTCGACGGTGAGCTCCCGGCCCGCGAAGGCGACCACGTCGCCCGGGCGGAGCTTTTTGCCGCGCATGGTGCAGACCTCGCCGTTGACGGTGACCTCTTCATTCAGAATGCGCAGCTTGGCCTCGCCGCCGGTGGAGACGAGATCGGCGAGCTTCATCAGGTCCTGCAGCTTGATATACTCGGTGGTGATGGGAAGAACGGTCATAAGGGGACCTCTTTTCTTTTATTGTGCCTTGAGACGGACGGGAAGGACCATATAAAGGAAGCTTTCTTCACCGTCGGTTGGGACGAGGATGGCGGGAGAAATGCCGGTGTTCAGCTCGAGCTTGAGCTCATCGGCGGGCGCGAAGCGAAGCGCATCCATGAGATAGCGGTTGTTGAAGCCGATCTCGAGGCCCTGCCCGTCGCCGTCGATGCGGCAGACATCCTTGGCGTCGCCGTTGGCGGTCTTAGCGGAGAGGAGCACGCGGTCCTGCTCGAAGATACAGCGCACGGGGCTCTTGAGCTTCTCGGAGATGACGACGCTCACGCGGTCAAGACTCTCGAGCATTGCCTTGGTATCCACGGTGACGGAGATGGGGTTGCGGCGCGGAATGGCGTTTTTGTAGTCGAGAAATTCTCCCTCAAGGCGGCGGCAGATCAGCTCGGTCTCGCCCATTTCAAAGAGAATGTGGCGCTGGCCGAGGGTGATGGTCGCGAAAGCGTCGATGTCCTCGCAGATCTTTTCGACCTCGTTGAGCGCCGCGCCGGGCGCGACGAAGGAAAACGCGCCGCCCTCGATCCGCTCGAGCGGCTCACGGCGAAGCGCCAGACGGAAGCCGTCGACCGCGACGACGGTCAGACCGTTGTCACCGATCTCGAAGAGCTCGCCCATGTGAACGGGACGGGCCTCGTTCGTGGAGACGGCGAAGGAGGTTTGCTGGATCATGGAGCGCAGCGTCTTTTCCGGCAGGGAGACGGAATACTTTTCCTCGACCTCCGGCAGCTCCGGAAAGTCGGCGGCGGAGAGGGCGAGAATGTCGAAGTCGGCATCGCCGCAGGAAAGATGGACCACGAGCTTTTCATCGGACGAGAAGGTGATCATATCGTCGGGCATACGGCGGATGATGTCGCCGAACAGGCGCGCGGAGAGGACCAGCTCACCGCCCTCCTGCTCCTCAACGGGAAAGCGGGTGCGGATGCCGGTCTGCATATTGTAGCCGGAGACGGTCAGCACACCGTCGCCGCACTGGAGCAGGAGACCCTCGAGCGCGGGAATGGAGCTTTTCGCGGCGACCGCGCGGGAGGTGGTGTTGACGGCGTTTTGAAGAAGGAGCTTTTCGCAGGAAAATTTCATATTGCGATCCCTTTCTTGAAAAAAGAATAGATTATTTCGTCGTTATCGTAGTAGAAGAGAAAAATTGTGGAAAAGGGGAGAGAGGCTTAGAAAAATAAGGGTTTTCGGCTGTGAAAAACAGTGGGGAAAGAATTTGGAAAGAATCGGTCTTTGTGGAAAGCTGAGGTTATCCACAGAAGGCGCAGCCGGAAACGTGTTATCTCAGGGGAAAACGTCACTTCTTGGAGTTGATGTTGATGGTGATGTCCTTGATGGTCTGGGCGAAGCCCGGGTCGTTCTGAAGCTTCGTTTCGACCTGCTCGAGCGCGTGGAGAACGGTGGTGTGATCGCGTCCGCCGAACTCGCGGCCGATGTCTGGCGTGGAGAGATTCGTCATGCGGCGGACGAGGTACATGGCGGCCTGGCGGGCGGTGACGGCCTCGCGGCTGCGGGAGGGTCCCTTGACCACCGCCTCGTCGATGCCGAAAAAGCGCGAGACCTCGTCGATGATGGAGGCGGCGGTGGGAATGTACTCGTTGGATTTGCGAAGCATATCGCGCACGGCGCGGTTGGCGCTCTCCTCGTCCATCTCCTTGCCGATCAGGTCGCGGTAGGCGAGGATCTTATTCATCGCGCCCTCAAGCTGGCGGACGTTGCTGGAGACGTTCTCTGCGATGTACTTGGCAATGTCGTCGTCGATGACGCTGCCCCATTGAACCGCCTTGTTTTTGACGATGGCGAGGCGCGTTTCAAAATCGGGCGGCTGGACGTCGACGAGCAGGCCCCACTCGAAGCGGGTCTGAAGACGGTCGTCGAGCAGCTGCATCTCCTTGGGCGAACGGTCGGAGGTGAGGACGATCTGGCGCTTGGACTCGTAGAGGGTGTTGAAGGTATGGAAGAACTCCTCCTGCGTCTGCTTGCGGCCGGCGATGAACTGTACGTCGTCCATCAGCAGGAGGTCCGCGTCGCGGTACTTGCTGCGGAACTCGACGTTCTTGCCGGTGCGAATGGCCTCGACCAGCTCGTTGGTGAAATCGTCGCCCTTGATGTAGACGATCTTGGCGTTTGGCGTTTTAGTGCGGATCTCGTGCGCGATGGCGTAGATCAGGTGCGTCTTGCCGAGGCCGGAGTCACCGTAGATGAAAAGTGGGTTGTAGTGCTCTGCCGGCGCGTCCGCGACCGCGCGGGCCGCGGCGTAGGCGAGCTTGTTGCTGTCGCCCACAACGAAGGTATCGAAGGTAAATTCGCCGGACTCCAAAAGAGAGGTCGGCTTTTTGGGCTTCTCCTGCCCGAGGGCGCTGCGCTCGGCGGCGGAGAGGAGCTTCACGTCGAAATCGGCGGAGAAGATCTCCTTCAACGCCGCCTTGAGGTTCGGCAGGAAGAGGGATTCGATCGTCCCGCGCTTGAAGTCATTGGGACAACAGAGGTAAAAGGTCATATCGCGGATGGCGACCGCCTCCACCTCGTCGAACCAGGTGGAGATGGCCGTTTCGGCCAAACCGCCGGCGCGCAGGCGCTCAAGCACGACCTGCCAGACGTCAGCTACAGAGTTCAAAGAAAACGCTCCTTTCGTGGGCGGAAATGAAGGCGCGGCCCGCTGTGGAGCAGCGCATAATATCACCTCCTTATTATACCAGAGACGGAGGAAAAAAGCAACCGTATTTTATATTTAGATAAGGTAAGATGAGCCGTGAAACGAGCGATTTGCGGTTGGAAAAGCGGGAGACCACAAGATTTTGTGGCTTGACAGGGTGGGCCGCATCTTATATAATATCCTCTGCGTTGCGTTGAATGCGGCGCAGGAAAAAGGCTACTGCGGGGGCGGGAGACCGCCGCCGTCGAGTAAGAGCGGCCGATGGCCGCCGGCAAATTTTTTCAGGAGGTGTAACGCAATGGCTACTTCTCGTACCTATCAGCCCAAGAAGCTTCAGCGCTCCAAGGAACACGGATTCCGCAAGAGAATGGCAACCGCCAACGGCCGCAAGGTTCTGGCCCGCCGCCGCGCAAGAGGCCGCGCCCGTCTGACCCATTGAGGGAGCCAAAGGCGCATCGCATATAGATAGACCGAGGGACGGACGATGGGAAAAATCGCCGTCCCTTAGAGGTTATCGTCCGAAAACGCCGGAATGGCGGAAAAGGACAGATGCAGGAGAGAAGCAATGAAGCGAACGATGACCGTCAAGGAGAATTATGAGTTCCGCCGGATCTACGCCAAGGGGCGGTCCGGCGTTTCGCCGTACCTTGTGGTCTACGTCCGCCCGAACCGGCGGGGGCGTAACCGCCTCGGCGTGACGGTGAGCACAAAGCTCGGACACGCCGTGGTGCGCAACCGTGTCCGCCGCCGTCTGCGGGAAATTTTCCGGCTGAACCAAAGCGGGCTTGCGCAGGGGTATGATATGATCCTCGTCGCGCGCACGCGCGCGGTGGGGGCGGAATACCGCGAGCTCGAGCGCGCGTTTCTCAGCGTGTGCGGAAAGCTCGGACTGCGGGAGAAGAAGCCGTGAAGCGATTTCTTCTCGCGCTCGTGCGCTTTTACCGGAAAAGCATCTCTCCCCTGCGTCCCCCCTGCTGCCGCTTCATTCCCACCTGCTCGCAGTACGCGCTCGAGGCCATCGAGAAGTACGGCGCGCTCAAGGGGGGCTGGCTGGCGTTCAAACGAATTATGCGGTGCCATCCGTTCTATCGGGGCGGAAAGATCTACGACCCCGTTCCCTGAGGGGGAACACCAAAAAACACGGAGGACACAAAAATGTTTGCAACGATCGGATACTATATCTGTATCCCCTTCGCATGGCTGCTCCGCGCGCTCTATGAGCTGACAAGCTCTTACGGCTGGGCGCTGGTGCTCTTTACCGTGGTCATCAAGCTGATCATGCTGCCCTTCCAGATGAAATCGAAGAAGAGCATGATGCGCATGAGCCGCTTCCAGCCCATGATCAAAGAGATCCAGACCCGCTATAAGAACAATCAGGTCAAGATGAACGAGGAGCTGCAGAGACTCTACGCAGAGGAAGGCGTCAACCCCATGAGCGGCTGCCTGTGGAGCTTCCTGCCCTTCCCCATCCTCATTGCCCTGTATTCCATCATCCGTCAGCCCATCACGCGCTTCATGATGCTCACGACCACGGCCATGCAGGGCGTGATCGACGCGGTGAGCGCGGCGGGCTTTGACCTCGCCGCCATCGCCATGACGGCGAACGACGGCGCCGTGACCGTGAAGGACGGTCTGACGCAGCTGCAGCCCTACGGCCAGATCACGCTCGTGAAGGCCGCGCAGGAGCTGGGCGTCGCCCTGCCCGAGGGCTGGATCCACATGGACTTCAGCTTCCTCGGCATGGACCTCACCATGATCCCCAGTGACGTCATCGGTCAGATCGGGACCGGCGGCTGGGCTGTTATCGGCGTGCTGCTCATTCCCATCGTTTCCGGTGCGCTGAGCTTCTGGCAGTCCAAGGTCTCCATGGCCGGCAATCCCTCGGCCGCGGACCCCAACGACCCCACCGCGCGCTCGAGCCGCATGATGATGTGGATGATGCCCATCATGTCCCTCTGGATCGGCTTTACCCTGCCCGCCTCCCTCGGCGTGTACTGGATCGCGAACAGCGTTCTGATGCTCGTGCAGGAGAAGGTGCTCAACAAGTATTTCAAGAAGAGCATGGCCGCGGAGGACGAGGCGCGTGAGAAGGCCCGCATGGAGGACCGTCTCCGCCGCATGGAGGAGGCCCGCGTCGCCCAGCAGCAGCGCGAGGCCGAGAAGAAGAGCCTGAAGGAAAAGCAGAAGGCCGCGCAGGCCGCCAAGGCGGCCAAGGCCGAAAAGGCCAAGAAGGCCACCACCGAGAACGGCCGCATCGGAGACCGTCCGTACGCGAGAGGCCGTTCGTTCAACGCCGACCACTATGGCGAATAACGAAAAGGAGCTTGTCTTAGATGATCAAGTTTATTGATATGACGGGCAAGACCGAGGACGAGGCCATCCGCCGCGCATTGGAGCAGCTCGGTCTGGAGCGTGACGATGTGTCCGTCGAGATCCTCGAGCGCGCGAAGTCCGGCTTCCTCGGCATCGGCGGCTCGCCCGCAACGGTCCGCGTCAGCTATGACGACGGTCAGCCGGAGCCGGTCAAGCCCGAGCCCAAGAGCGCCGCGCCCAAGGCGGAGAAGAAACCCGTTTACTGCGCCGAGGTGCTGCAGAAGGAAGTGCGCGCCAGGGAAAAGCAGGAACGCGAGGCCAAGCGCGGCGAGCGCAGGGCCGAGCCGAAGGCCGAGAAGGCTCCGCGCGAGCCGGTCGTGCTCGGCGAGGAGATCCGCGACGAGAAGAGCGAGCAGATCCGCACGTTCCTCTCCGGTCTGCTCGAGCACATGGACGCCAAGGCCGAGGTCAAGGTCTATGAGGTCGAGAAGAACCGCTACAAGGTCATTTTAGAGGGTGAAAAGCTCGGCGCGCTCATCGGCCGCCGCGGCGAAACGCTCGACGCCATTCAGCAGCTGACGAACTATTCCATCAACCGCGGCGGCGAGAGCAAGCGCGCCCGCGTGCAGATCGACGCCGAGAACTACCGCGAAAAGCGCGAGGAGAGTCTGGAGCGTCTGGCGCAGAAGGTCGCGGGCAAGGTGGTCAAGTACCGCCGCAACGTGACGCTCGAGCCGATGAACGCCTACGAGCGCCATGTGATCCACACGGCGCTGCAGGACACGCAGTACATCACGACCTTCTCCATCGGCACGGAGCCGAACCGCCGCGTGGTGGTCTCCTACGACCGCACAAAGCAGTAAATAGCAGCGAAAAAGAAAGATGCCATACGGCATCTTTCTTTTTTTCAGGGGCGAAGCTCTGCTATGATGGAGCGGAGAAATGAAACGGGAGGATGATCCTCATGAAGCTGGTATCGTGGAACGTGAACGGCCTGCGGGCCTGCCTGAACAAGGGCTTTCTGGATTTTGTGGCGCTCGCGGACGCGGATGTGATCTGCCTGCAGGAGACGAAGCTGCAGCCGCATCAGGTGAGCTTCGAGCTGCCGGACTACCGGATGTATTTCAACAGCGCGGACAAGGCCGGCTACTCCGGCACGGCGGTGCTCACAAGAAAGGAGCCGCTGAACGTCACCTACGATTTCGGCGACGACGAGCACCGGCACGAGGGGCGCGTCATCACGGCGGAGTACGAGGACTTCTACCTTGTGTGCTGCTATACGCCGAACTCGCAGGACGAGCTGAGGCGTCTCCCCTATCGGATGCGGTGGGAGGACGATCTGCGGGAATACCTCTGCGGGCTGGATCAGACGAAGCCTGTGGTGTACTGCGGCGATCTGAATGTGGCGCACGAGGAGATCGACCTGAAGAATCCCAAGACGAACCACTTCAACCCCGGCTTTTCCGACGAGGAGCGCGGGAAGATGACTGAGCTGCTCGCGGCGGGCTTTGTGGATTCGTTCCGCGCGCTCTGGCCGGACCGCGCCGACGCCTATTCGTGGTGGAGCTACCGCGCGGCGTCGCGGGCGCGGAACGTGGGGTGGAGGATCGACTATTTCATCGTGTCCGAACGGCTGCGCGGGCACATCAAAAAGGCGGAGATCTGGAGCGAGATCATGGGCAGCGACCACTGCCCCGTGATGCTGGAGCTGGAATGAACGGAAAAGGCGGACGCCCATGGGCGTCCGCCTTTTGTGACGTTGCCGAATTTTGAAGCAGAGCGAACATCTGTTTGAAAAAGTGCTTGTACTACGCGGCGGAATGTGGTACAATAATATACTTCAAAAACGACGCGGAGAGGGTGAGCGCATGAGCGTACACGAGGGGCACCGACAGAGAAAAAAGGAGCAGTTCCGCGAGCATGGGCTGGACGCCTTTGCCGACCATGAGGCGTTGGAGCTGCTGCTCTATTACGCCATTCCGCGGCAGGACACGAACCCCATCGCGCACCGTCTGCTCGAGCGCTTCGGCTCGCTCGAGGGCGTGTTTTCCGCGCCGGCCTACGAGCTGCAGAAGGTCGAGGGCGTGGGTGAGAACGCCGCGACGCTCATCCGGCTGCTCTTCCCGCTCTGCCGCCGTGTGCGCACGAGCGGCGGAAGGCATGAGGTCATTTTCAACACGCGCGAGAACATCGGCGCGTATTTCATCGAGCTGTTCCTCGGCGAGCGGCGGGAGGTCTTTTACGAGGCATGTCTGGATGCGAAGGGCAAGCTGCTCGCCTGCTACCGATTGGCGGAGGGCAGCCCGGATCAGGTGACGATCAATATGCGCCGGGTGGTGGAAAACGCGCTCAACGCCAACGCGAGTCTGGTGGTGCTGTCGCACAACCATCCGAGCGGCGTGGCGCTGCCGAGCAAGGAGGACAACCAGACGACCTTACAGATCAAGCGGGCGCTTGCGGACATCGGCGTGCAGCTGGTGGACCATGTGATCGTCGCGGACGGGGACTTTGTGTGCCTGCGCGACAACGGACTTTTGGATTGAGGAGGCAGACCATGGAATTTAAGCTCCATGCGCCCTTTCAGGCGACCGGCGACCAGCCGGAGGCGATCGAGGCGCTTGCGCGCGGCGTCGAATTGGGACTGGACGAGCAGGTGCTGCTCGGCGTGACTGGCTCGGGCAAGACCTTCACGATGGCGAGCGTGATCGAAAAGATCCAGCGTCCCACGCTGGTGCTGGCGCACAACAAGACGCTCGCCGCGCAGCTGTGCGCGGAGTTCAAGGAGTTTTTCCCTGAGAACGCGGTGGAATACTTCGTCAGCTACTACGACTACTATCAGCCCGAGGCGTATATCCCGCATACGGACACCTACATCGCCAAGGACGCCTCGACGAACGAGGAGATCGACCGCCTGCGGCTGAGCGCGACCTGCGCGCTGCTCGAACGGCGGGACGTGATCGTCGTTTCGTCCGTGAGCTGCATCTACGGCCTCGGCGAGCCGGACGACTTCGCCAAGCTGATGATCTCGCTGCGCCCAGGACAGACGATGGAGCGCGACGAGCTGCTGCGCCGTCTGGTGGAGGATCGCTACGAGCGCAACGACGTCGCCTTTGAGCGCAACCGCTTTCGCGTGCGCGGCGACGCGGTGGACATTTACCCTGCCTACTGGCGCGACCGCGCGGTGCGCGTGGAGTTCTTCGGCGACGAGATCGACGCCATCCGCGAGTTCCAGCCCGTGACCGGCGTGGTGACGAAGACCCTGCAGCACACGGTCATCTATCCCGCGTCGCACTATGTGACGACGAAGGACAAGATGGAGCGCGCCATCGAGGAGATCGAGCGCGAGCTGGAGGTGCGGGAGAAATTCTTCACCGACAACGGACAGGCGGTGGAGGCGCAGCGCATCCACCAGCGGACAAGGTACGACATCGAGATGATGCGCGAGCTGGGCTACTGCACGGGCATCGAGAACTATTCGCGCGTCATTTCCGCGCGGCCCGAGGGGTCTGCGCCCATGACGCTGCTCGACTACTTCCCCAAGGACTTTCTGCTCTTTGTGGACGAGAGCCATGTCACGCTGCCGCAGGTGCGGGCGATGTACAACGGCGACCGCGCGCGCAAGGACGCGCTGGTGCAGTACGGCTTCCGCCTGCCCTGCGCTTACGATAACCGCCCGCTCAGGTTTGAGGAATTTGAACAGCGTGTGCATCAGCGCATCTATGTCTCCGCGACGCCGGGTGACTATGAGCGCGAGCGCGCGGGGCAGATCGTGGAGCAGGTCATCCGCCCGACGGGTCTGCTCGATCCGCGCGTGGAGGTGCGGCCCGTCACGGGGCAGATCGACGACCTTGTGGGCGAGATCAACGCCCGCGCCGCGCGCAATGAGCGCGTGCTGGTGACGACGCTGACGAAGAAGATGGCGGAGGATCTGACGGAATATCTGCGCACGGTGGACGTGCGCGTGCGCTATATGCACGCAGACGTGGAGACCATCGAGCGCATGGAGCTCATCCGCGACCTGCGGCTGGGCGAGTTCGATGTGCTCGTCGGCATCAACCTGCTGCGCGAGGGCCTCGACCTGCCGGAGGTGTCGCTCGTCGCCATCCTCGACGCGGACAAGGAGGGCTTCCTGCGCAGCGAGACGAGCCTTGTGCAGACCATCGGCCGCGCCGCGCGAAACGCGGACGGTCTGGTCATTCTCTACGCCGATACGGTCACGCCGTCGATGAAGCGCGCCATGGATGAGACCGAGCGACGCCGCGCCATTCAGGACAAATACAACAAGGAGCACGGCATCGTGCCGCAGACCATCCGCAAGGACGTGCGCGAGATCCTGGAGATCTCCAAGAAGGACGAGGATGGCGCGCGCCGGCGCGGCAAGCGCAAGATCTCGGAGCGCGAGCGGGACGAGGAGATCCGCAAGCTCGAAAAGCAGATGCAGGAGGCGAGCCGGATGCTCGAGTTCGAGTATGCCGCCGTGCTGCGCGACCGCATCATCGAGCTGCGCAAGGAACAAAAATAAAGAGAGAAAAAACCATGAAAAAATACCTTCCCTATCTGAATATCCTCGGTGCGGCGGCCTGTTGGGGCTGCATCGGGCTGTTTAACCGCTTTCTGATGCGCGCGGATATGGGCGCGGCGAACATCGTCGTCATCCGCAATTTCGGCGGACTTGTGCTGCTGACGCTGATTTTCGCGATGCGCGAGCGGAGCATATTCCACGTGAAAGCGAAGCACCTGCCCATCTTTTTCGGCACGGGTGTGGTGAGCATGGTCTTTTTTACGCTGTGCTACTTCAAGTGTCAGGAGCTGTGCTCGCTGGCGGTGAGCGCCATTCTGCTCTACACCGCGCCGGCGATGGTCGTGCTGATGAGCGCGGCGGTGTTCCGCGAAAGGATCACAAGGAAGAAGCTCCTGGCGCTCGCACTGGCGCTGCTCGGCTGCTCGTTTGTGACGGGCGTATGGAGCGGGGACGCGAGCGTGACGGCGGTGGGCGTGCTGTTCGGACTGGGCGCGGGCTTCCTTTACGCGCTCTACTCCATCTTCGCGCCGTTCGGCCTGCGGCACTATACGCCGTTCACCGTGGTGTACTGGACGTTCGTGTTCGGCGGGCTCGGCTCACTCTTCCTGCTCGACGCGGGCGAGATGCGCACGGTGTTCGCGGACGGGAGAATGATCCTCGTCGCGCTGGGACTGATCGTCATTTCGACGGTGCTGCCGTATCTGCTGTATACGAACGGCCTTGCCAGGGTCGAGAGCGGCAAGGCGAGCATTTTGGCGAGTCTGGAGCCGGTGGTCGCGTCGTTCGTGGGCATTCTCGCCTTCGGCGAGCCGGTGAGCTTGATGGTATTTTTAGGGCTGGGGTGCATCCTCGCCTGCGTGTATGTATTGAGGTGAACGAAGATGGCAAAGAATAAGGAAGAAAAGACGAATGTGATGCGTGTGCTCGAGCAGAAGAAGATCGCTTATACCGCGCACAGCTATCCGCACGAGGAGGGCGTGGCGGTGGACGGCGTGACCGTCGCGAAAAGCATGGGCTTTGATCCCGCGCAGGTCTTTAAGACGCTGGTGGCGCGGGGCGCGAGCGGACAATACTATGTGTTCGACGTGCCCGTGGCGGAGAGCCTTGACCTCAAAAAGGCGGCGCGCGCCGTGGGCGAGAAGAGCATCGAGATGCTGCATCAAAAAGAGCTGCTGCCGCTCACGGGCTATGTTCACGGCGGCTGCTCGCCGGTGGGCATGAAGAAGCTGTTTCCGACGGTTTTCCACAGCTCGGTGGAAAACCTGCCGACGGTCATCGTGTCCGCGGGGAAGATTGGCTATCAGGTGGAGGTCAAGCCCGCCGACCTGATGGGACTGGTGCGCGCGGAGACGGCGGACATTATCGTGGAGTAACGAACGGAAAGGTTCGGAAAAAGCGGAATTTATATTGATTTATACAAGGATTGACATTAAAAAATGATTTGTGTATGCTATGACCGAAAACCGGTCTCGACACAAATAAACAGGAGCAAAAGGTAAACTATGCAGGAAAATATCATTGTCAAGGGCGCGCGGGAGAACAACCTCAAGAACATTGATGTGAGCATCCCGCGCGACAAGCTGACCGTCATCACGGGACTGTCCGGCAGCGGAAAAAGCTCGCTGGCGTTTGACACCATCTATGCCGAGGGACAGCGGCGGTATGTGGAAAGCCTGTCGTCCTACGCGCGGATGTTTCTCGGGCAGAAGGAAAAGCCCGACGTGGACTACATCGACGGTCTCTCCCCCGCCATCTCCATCGACCAGAAAACGACCTCGCAGAATCCGCGCTCGACGGTGGGTACGGTGACGGAGATCTACGACTATCTGCGCCTTCTCTGGGCGCGGGTCGGCACGCCGCATTGTCCGAACTGCGGAAAAGAGATCAAGCAGCAGACCATCGACCAGATCGTGGATCAGGTGATGGCGCTGGGCGAGGGCACGCGCATTCAGGTGATGGCGCCGGTCATCCGCGGAAAGAAGGGCGAGTACGCCAAAGTTTTCGAGGATGCGCGCAAGTCCGGCTACGTCCGCGTGCGTGTGGACGGGAGTATGTACGATCTGAGCGAGGAGATCAAGCTCGAAAAGAACATCAAGCACAGCATCGAGGTCGTGGTGGACCGCCTCATTCTAAAGCCCGATGTGGTGCATCGCCTGAGCGACTCGGCGGAGACCGCCGCGGCGCTCTCGGGCGGATTGGTGCTTATCAACGTGCTCAATCCCGAGCAGGATATTCTGTTCTCGCAGAACTACGCCTGCGAGGACTGCGGCGTGTCCATCGAGGAGCTGACGCCGCGGATGTTCTCGTTCAACAATCCCTTCGGCGCGTGCCCGGCCTGTACGGGTCTCGGCAGCCAGCTCAAGGTCGATCCGGAGCTGGTCATTCCGAATAAGATGCTCTCCATCCTCGACGGGGCTATCTGCGCGTCGGGGTGGAACAACGTGCGCGGCGACGGCATCTCGAGGATGTACTTCGACGCGCTGTCGAAGAAATATCATTTCTCGCTGCGCGAGCCGGTGGAAAAACTCTCGCCGGAGGTCATGGACGTGATCCTCTACGGCACGAAGGGCGAAAAGCTGGAGCTGCACTACGATCAGCCGCGCGGCAAGGGCGTGCTCTACCAGCCGTTTGAGGGCATCGTCAACAACCTCGAACGCCGCTATCAGGAGACGCAGAGCGAGAGCGTGCGCGCGGAGCTGGAGGAGTGCATGAGCGAGTGCCCCTGCCCCGCGTGTCAGGGCCGCAGGCTGCGGCGCGAGTCGCTGGCGGTGACGGTCGGCGGCATGGACATTGACGCGTTCACGCGCATGAGCGTGACGGAGGAGATCGCGTTTGTCGATTCCCTCGCGCTCACCGAGCAGCAGCTGCGTATCGGCGAGCGCATTTTGAAGGAGATCAAAAACCGCCTCGGCTTTTTGCAGTCGGTCGGTCTGGACTACCTGACGCTTTCGCGCGCGAGCGCAACGCTCTCCGGCGGCGAGAGCCAGCGCATCCGGCTTGCCACGCAGATCGGCAGCAGCCTGATGGGGGTGCTGTATATCCTCGACGAGCCGTCCATCGGGCTGCACCAGCGCGACAACGACAAGCTGCTCGCGACGCTCAAGCGTCTGCGCGACCTCGGCAATACGCTGATCGTGGTCGAGCACGACGAGGACACGATGCGCGCGGCAGACTATATCGTGGACATCGGCCCGGGGGCGGGCGTCCATGGCGGGCGCGTCGTCGCGGCGGGCACGCCGGCGGAGGTCATGGCGAACGAAGCGAGCCTGACCGGTCAGTATCTGAGCGGGAGAAAGAAGATCGAAACGCCGAAAACGCGCCGCGCGGGGAACGGCAAGCTCCTCACCGTGCGCGGGGCGCAGGAAAATAACCTCAAGAACATCGACGTGAGCGTTCCGCTCGGAACGTTTACCTGCGTGACGGGCGTCTCCGGCAGCGGCAAAAGCTCGCTCGTCAACGAGATCATCTACAAAAAGCTGGGCGCGGACCTCAACCGCATGAAGGCGCACGCGGGAAAGCACCGCGCCATCGAGGGCGAGGAGAATCTGGACAAGGTCATCTGCATCGACCAGAGTCCCATCGGGCGCACGCCGCGCTCGAACCCAGCGACATATACCAATCTCTTTAATGACATCCGCGACCTGTTCGCCTCCACGCCGGACGCGAAGGCGAGGGGCTACAACGCGGGGCGCTTCAGCTTCAACGTGCGCGGCGGACGCTGCGAGGCCTGCGGCGGCGACGGTCAGCTCAAGATCGAGATGCACTTCCTGCCGGATATTTACGTTCCCTGCGAGGTGTGCAAGGGAAAGCGCTACAACCGCGAGACGCTGGAGGTCCACTATAAGGGCAGGAGCATCGCGGACGTGCTGGAGATGACGGTGGAGGAGGCGCTGGAGTTCTTCCGCGACCTGCCGAAGCTGGCGAACAAGCTCGAGACGCTGCGCGACGTGGGACTGGGGTATATCCGGCTCGGGCAGTCCTCCACCACGCTCTCGGGCGGCGAGGCGCAGCGCGTGAAGCTCGCGACCGAGCTATCGAAGCGCGCGACGGGACGCACCATCTATATCCTCGACGAGCCGACCACCGGCCTGCACACGGACGATGTGCGAAAGCTCTTAGAGGTCTTGCAGAAGCTGACCGACGCGGGCAACACCGTGCTCGTCATCGAGCACAATCTGGACGTCATCAAATCGGCGGACTATCTGATCGACCTCGGCCCCGAGGGCGGCAGCGGCGGCGGTACGCTCGTTGCCTGCGGCACGCCCGAGGAGGTCGCGGCGTGTGAGGCGTCCTACACGGGACAGTATTTGAAGAAGGTTTTATAAGCGGTTTCGCACCCTTTTCGGCGGTTTTTCATAAGCTGGCGCGAGAGGGGTGGAGAAATGCAGCTTTTGCAGGACGGCGTGATCGCGGCGCTTGCCGCGGTGGGGCTGGCGACGATCGTATGGTTCACCGTTACGGCGTTGACGCATCCGCGCGAGCGGGTGCGCAGCGAGACGGCGGTGATCGTGCCCGCGCGGGGCGCGGCGGAGGCGCTGGAGCACACGGTGCGGACGCTCGAGAGCGAGCGCTACGCCTCGGGCGGCTTTTCGCGCATCATCATCGCGGACTGCGGCATGGACGAGGACGCGCAGCGCGTGGCGCAGCTGCTGTGCCGCGAGAGCTTCGATGTGACGGTCTGCCCACAGGGCGATCTCGCGCGGCAATTCGACTGAACGAAAGAGAATGGAGAGAGGGACATGGGAGAGCGCACGACGGTCATCGGTACGATCCTCGCGGTCGTTTTCCAGAATGAGGAGAACGGCTATACGGTCGCGCGCATCGTCACGGACGACGGCGAGCCGGTGACGGTGGTGGGCTGCATCCCCTGCGCCGCGCCCGGCGAGGAGCTGATCCTGACCGGACGCTACACGACGCATCCGCAGCACGGCGAGCAGTTTGCCGCCGACGAGGTGGAGCGGCATATGCCGACGGGCGAGACGGAGATCCTGAACTATCTCGCCTCCGGCGTGGTGCGCGGCATCGGACCGGCGACGGCGCAGAAGCTGGTGGATCGCTTCGGCGCGGACACGCTCGACGTGCTCGACGGCGAGCCGGAGAAGCTCAAGACCATCAAGGGCATCACCGACAAGCGCGCGCGGGAGATCGCGGAGAGCTGGCGCGAGCTTGCGGGTCTGCGGCGCGTGCTGGACTTCCTGACGAAGTACGACCTGCCGGTGGGGCTTGCGATGCAGCTTTTCCGGCGCTACGGCGCGGACGCGATGGACGCGCTGCGGCGCAATCCGTATCTCCTCAGCGGCGAGGCGTTCGGCGTGGATTTTTCCGTGTCGGACGAGATCGCGCTGTCGATGGGCTTCTCGGGCGATTCCTCCTGCCGCACGGAGGCGGGGGTGCTCTTTGAGCTGAGCCACAACGAGCAGAGCGGCGGACACGTGTTTCTGCCGCGGGAAAAGCTCGTGGCGGCGACGGCGCAGCTGCTCGACGGGGATACGGATACGGTGGAAAAGGCGCTCGACGATCTGCTCGAGCGCGGAAGCGTCGTGCAGGAGCAGGTGGCGAACGTAGAGGGCTGCTATCTGCGGCGCTGTCACGAGGCGGAGACCTATGTGTGTACGCGCGTGCACGCCATGCTTGCCGACAAGCCGGACAAGCTGCGCGGCGCGAAGAAGATCATCGACGAGATCGAGCGCGGGCAGGGCATCGAGTATGCGCCATTGCAGCGGCAGGCCGTGGAGCTGGCTGCGCAGGAGGAGCTGCTGATCCTGACCGGCGGGCCGGGCACGGGCAAGACGACGAGCGTGCGCGGCATCGTAGCGCTCTTTGAGCGCATGGGGCTGGACGTGCTGCTCTGCGCGCCGACGGGGCGCGCCGCCAAGCGCATGGGCGAGCTGTGCGGCAAGGAGGCGCAGACCATCCACCGCCTGCTCGGCATGAGCTGGAACGAGAAGACGGGCGATGTGACCTTTACAAAAAACGAAAAGGAGCCGCTGGAGGCGGACGCGGTGATCGTGGACGAGACCTCGATGGTCGATCTGGCGCTGATGCGCGCGCTGCTCGCGGCGCTGCGGCCCGGCTGCCGGCTGGTGCTGGTGGGCGACCCCGACCAGCTGCCGAGCGTCGGCGCGGGGAACGTGTTCGGCGATCTCATCCGCTCGGAGCGCGTCGCGACCGTGGCGCTCAAGGATATTTTCCGTCAGGCGGAGCGCAGCGCTATCGTGCGCAGCGCGCATCTGGTGAACGAGGGGCAGCTGCCGGAGCTGCAGAATACCGCCGCGAGCGATTTCTTCTTCCTCCCCCGCCGCGACAGCGTGCGTCTGGTAGACACGGTGGTGGAGCTGTGCAGAACGAGGCTGCCCGAAAAGATGCACATTCCCGCCGAGAGTATTCAGGTGCTCACGGCGACGCGCAAGGGCGACACCGGCACGGCGGCGCTCAACCGCGCCCTGCAGGCGGCGCTGAATCCCGCGGGTATGGGTCGGCGCGAAAAGCGCTTCGGCGACCTCGTGTTCCGCGAGGGCGACCGCGTGATGCAGACGCGCAACGACTACGATGTTTTGTGGGAGCGCGAGGACGGCACGGCGGGCGCGGGCATCTTCAACGGCGACGTGGGAAAGATCTTGCAGATCGACCCGAGCGGCGAGCTGATCTCCATCGCCTTTGACGACCGCGTGGCGACCTACACGGCGGATATGCTCGCGGAGCTGGACATGGCCTACGCTATGACCGTACATAAGGCGCAGGGCAGCGAGTACCGCGCGGTGATCTTCGTCAGCGCGCCGGCGGCGCCGGGGCTGATGGTGCGCGGGGTGCTCTACACCGCCATCACGCGAGCGCGGGAGCTGCTGATCCTCGTCGGGGACGACGTGAGCCTTGGGAAAATGGCGGCGAACGACCGCCGCACGCGCCGCTACAGCGGTCTGCGCTGGCGGCTCGGGAACGGAGGGACGGCATGAGTCTGAAAGAGAAACTGCTCGACCTGTTTTTCCCGCCGCGGTGCGCGTTCTGCCGCTGGACGGGCGTGCATGGCGTGTGCGCGGACTGCGAGAGGACGCTCCCCTACGCGAAGGTGCAGCTGTGCGAGGGCGCGGGCTTCGGGAGGTGCGCCTCTCCCCTGCTCTATGAGGATGCGGTGCGCGAGAGCCTGCTGCGCTTCAAGTTCCACGGCGCGCAGAGCGCCGCCGAGGGCTACGGCGAGCTGCTCGCCCGCTGCGCGGCAGAGGAGCTGGGCGGCCAGTTCGACACGGTGACGTGGGTGCCGGTGAGTAAAAAGCGCGAACACGAGCGCGGCTATGATCAGGCGTACCTGCTGGCGAAGGAAACGGCAAGGCATTGGGGTATCGAGCCGGTGCGGCTGCTGCGGAAAACGAGAAACAACGCCGCGCAGTCCGGGCTGTCCTCCGCCGCCGAGCGGCGGGGCAATGTGCTGGGCGTGTATGAGGCGGAAAACACGGACAGGATCCGCGGCGCGAAAATTCTGCTCATCGACGATATTCTGACCACCGGAGCGACGCTGGGCGAATGTGTGCGCGTGCTCAGGGAGGCCGGCGCGGCGGATGTGGTGTGCGCGACGCTCGCCCGCGCCGTGACGGAAAAGGAAAAGGACGGCGCAAGGCGCGGGACACCGGTGTGATTTGGCACACGCCCTGCGGCACATAGATGCGGCAAAATCACACACAATGCTATTGCAAAACCGTTTTTCAGCCGCTATAATAGAAAAGCAAGCGAGATAAAATGCGGATATTTCCGCCGGAATACAAAGGAAAATGAGAGAGGTAGCATTATGTGTTCACTGGCAAAGGACATCGGTATCGACCTCGGTACCGCGTCGGTTCTGATCTATGTAAAGGACAAGGGCATCGTGCTCAACGAGCCGAGCGTGGTGGCCATTGATAAGGATACGGGCAAGCTGCTGAAGGTCGGCGCGGACGCGCAGGCCATGCTGGGCCGCACGCCCGGCAACATCGTCGCGATCCGCCCCCTGCGCGAGGGCGTTATCTCCGACTACGAGGTGACCGAGCGGATGCTCAAGGAGTTCATCCACAAGGTCATGGGCTTCCAGTTCTTCAAGCCGCGCATCATCATCTGCGTGCCCTCCGGCATCACCGAGGTCGAGGAGCGCGCGGTCATCGACGCGGGCATTCAGGCGGGCGCGCGCCGCGTGTACCTCATTGAGGAGCCGGTCGCGGCGGCCATCGGCGCGGGCATCGACATCACCCAGCCCGACGGTCACTTCATCATCGACATCGGCGGCGGCACGAGCGATATTGCGGTCATCTCCCTCTCCGGTGTGGTCGAGAGCGCGTCCATCAAGGTCGCGGGCGACCAGTTCAACGAGGCGGTCGTGAAGTATATGCGCCGCAAGCACAACCTGCTCATCGGCGAGCGCACGGCGGAGGAAATGAAGATGAATATCGGCTGCGTCTTCCCGCCTGAGGAGGAGATGACGATGGAGATCAAGGGGCGCTGCCTGCTCACGGGCCTGCCCAAGCTCATCACTGTGACCTCCACCGAGATGATGGACGCCTTTGAGGAGCCGGTCGAGCGCATCATGGAGGCGGTGCATCAGGTCCTCGAACGCACGCCGCCCGAGCTGGTGGCTGACATTTCCAGCAACGGTATCGTGATGACCGGCGGCGGCAGCCTGATCCGCGGCTTTGATAAGCTGGTCACGGCGCGCACGGGTATCCACACGGTCGTGGCAGAAAATGCCATCCAGTGCGTCGCCGAGGGCACGGGCAAGAGTCTCGAAAGCGTCGGCGAGATGAAGGACGGCACGATGAACCTGAGCCGCCGCAAGCAGATCAACTGAACAGAGAGCAAAAGGGGCTTCGACCGGCTGGTCGAAGCCCCTTTCCCTTTTACGGAGGAAGGGCGCGGCCATTTGGCTGCGCCCTTCTGCCTTATTTCTTTTCGATGACCTTGAGGACCTTTTCGTAGCTCTCCTCGGCGAGCGGGATGGCGTGGGCCAGCATGGCCTCGCCCTTGTGGCAGCACTCGTCCGCGTACTCCTTGTCCTTGAGGGATGAGAGGTTGATGAGGACGTTGAGCCACGCGCTCTGCATGGCAGTCTTGAGCGTCAGCGCCGCAATGCCGAGGTCGCTCACGACATTCGGATTGGTCGTGCCGACGAGCGTTGCGAGCAGGTCAATGGATTCCAGACAGACCTCCATCATCGTCAGGGGGACCTCCGTGCAGTTGCGGAAGCTCGCCTGCACCGCGCCGCGGCGAATGGCCTTCTGGGCGTCATTCTCCTTGGGCAGGGCGAGGGATTCGATGAGCACGTCGAACACCTCGCTGTCGCGGTTCATCACGTCCACAAAGCGCTCCTTCAACTCGTTGCCCTTGGCGATGGCGTCGAGAATGCGCTCGCGGTCGTCCTCAAAGCCCTTTTTGGAGAGCGTGAGGCCGTTGACCATCATGGTCAGCGCGACGCCGATGCCGCCCGCCAGACCCGCGACCGCGCCGCCGCCGGGGGCGGGCGCGTCGGAGCCGACCGCGTTGATGAGCTCTGTGACCTTCATATCCGCAATTTTCATGGAAAGTCCCTCCTTAGGGGTGTGTAAATTTTAGAACAGGCCCGTGATCCTGCCGTTTTCGTCCACGTCGATCTTCTCGGCGGACGGGACCTTGGGCAGACCCGGCATGGTCATAATGTCGCCGGTCTTGGCGACGAGGAAGCCCGCGCCGGCGTTGACCTTGAGGTCGCGCACGGTGATCTTGAAGCCGCGGGGCGCGCCGAGCTTGCCCGCGTCGTCGGAGAAGGAGAACTGGGTCTTGGCCATGCAGATGGGCAGATTATCAAAGCCGAGGTCGGTGAGCTGCTTGAGCTGCTTCTTCGCGGGGGCGGAGATGATGACGCCGTCAGCGTGATAGACCTTGGTGGCGATGGCGTTGAGCTTGGCCTCGATGCTGTCGTTCACGTCGTAGACATACCGGAAGTGGTCGGGCTCCTCGCAGAGGCGGACGACCTCCTCGGCGAGCGCCTTGCCGCCCTCGCCGCCCTTGGCCCAAACCTCGCTCAGACGGACGTTGACGCCCAGCTCGCGGCACTTGCTCTCGACGAGCGCAAGCTCGGCGGCGGTGTCGGTCGGGAAGGCGTTGACGGCGACGACGCAGGGCAGGCCGTAGACGTTCTTGACGTTGTCAACGTGCTGGAGGAGGTTCGGCAGACCCTTTTCAAGGGCTTCGAGGTTCTCATTGTTCAGCTCGGCCTTAGGCACGCCGCCGTGGTACTTGAGGGCGCGGACGGTGGCGACGATGACGACGGCGTTGGGATGGAAGCCGGCGGCGCGGCACTTGATGTCGAGGAACTTCTCGGCGCCGAGGTCGGCGGCGAAGCCTGCCTCGGTGACGGTGTAGTCGCTCAGGCGCATGGCCGTTTCCGTGGCTTGCAGGGAGTTGCAGCCGTGGGCAATGTTGGCGAACGGGCCGCCGTGGATGAAGGCGGGCGTGCCCTCGAGGGTCTGAACAAGGTTGGGCTTGATGGCGTCCTTCAGGAGCGCAGCCATCGCGCCCTCGGCCTTGAGGTCGTGCGCGGTGACGGGCTGATCGTCATAGGTGTAGGCGACGACCATCTTCGCAAGGCGCGCCTTGAGGTCGGCGAGGTCGGAGGACAGGCACAGCACCGCCATGATCTCGCTGGCGACGGTGATCTCAAAGCCGTCCTCGCGCGGCACGCCGCTGGCCTTGCCGCCGAGACCGTCGATGATGTGGCGGAGCTGACGGTCATTCATATCGACCGCGCGCTTCCAGACGATGCGGCGGGGGTCGATGTTCAGGGCGTTGCCCTGCTGGATGTGGTTGTCGAGCATGGCGGCGAGCAGGTTGTTCGCCGCGCCGATGGCGTGGAAGTCGCCGGTGAAGTGGAGGTTGATGTCCTCCATCGGGACGACCTGGGCGTAGCCGCCGCCCGCCGCGCCGCCCTTGACGCCGAACACAGGGCCGAGGGAGGGCTCACGCAGGCAGACCATGGTCTTCTTGCCGATCTTGTTGAGCGCGTCGGCCAGGCCGACGGAGGTGGTGGTCTTGCCCTCGCCCGCGGGCGTGGGGCTGATGGCGGTGACGAGGATCAGCTTCGCCTTGCGGGGCAGCTTGCGGATCTCGGTAAGGTCGAGCTTGGCCTTGTACTTGCCGTAAAGCTCGAGGTGCTGCTCGTCGATGCCGGCGGCAGCGGCGATCTCAGTGATGGGCTTCATTTCGTGCGCCTGGGCGATCTCAATATCGGTCATGTGAAGGTACCTCCTGATACAATATGTTGAAGAGTGCGGTTTTCCCGGCCGGATAACTTGTGAGTATTGTACCAAAATGCAGGAGGAAGGTAAACAACTTTCACGAGCCACTTTTTCGGTATCGGTTAAAAATTTTAAGCGTTCGGTCGGCGAGGGCTTACAGCGTGATGCACACGGGCTCGTCGAGGGTGACGGGGCCGCCGATGGCGGCGGAAACAACCGCGCCGCCGCGGCGCTCGATGCTCGCGCGGACGACGCCCGCGGGCTGGAAATAGTCCTGCTCAAAGAGGCCGTCCGCGAGCCCTGCACTCTCGGCGACGGCGCAGGCGATGGTGCCGCTGCCGCAGCTCCCCTCCCAGATGAGGGTGCCGGTATCCACGACCTTGACGAGCGGCGTCATGCGGTGGCTCGTGCGGTCGAGGAAAATGACGCCGTAGGCGTCCAGCCCCTCGATGGCGGAAAACAGCGGCTCGGCGGCGCGGAAGAAGTCCTCGCTCGGCGCGACGCCCTCGATCACGAGGTGGGCAATGCCGGCGAGGTCGACCAGCGTGCCCGCATGACCCTCGACCTCCGCCGCGCGCACGGCGCGCGGGAGCGGCATTTCGGCGCGGGCGGCGCCCCGCGCAAGATCGACCGCGGCGGTGACGACGTGATCGCAGCCGCTGACGCGGAGCCTTACTTCGGAGAGACCGCCCCGCTGCCGCGCGACGTACATCGCATAGGCGCGGGTGGCGTTGCCGCAGAACTCGCCGCCCATCATCTCCATGCGGCCGTCGGTGTCCGCGTCCGCGGGGCAGGCAAAGCCGACCTGATCGATCTTCATATCGGGCAGCCGGCGCATCAGCTCGGCGGCGAGCGCCGCGCGGCGCTCCCTTTCGATGGGGTCGAGGACAAAAAGCGTGATGTTTCCGGCGGGATCGGCGCACAGGACGTTGAGCTTCATAGAGATGCCTCCTTGCTTTTTTCGTATGCCGCTTAAAAAAAGAAGGTGTAAAGTCTTGGAAAGACTTTACACCTTCTCGGGGAATGTGTCAACTCGGAAAATTACTCGAAGTCGGGGATATACTCCTTGACGATGTCGAGCAGCTCGCCGGAGCGGATCATCTTCTCCACCGCGCGGATGTCGGGCCAGATCTCGCGGTCCACTTCGTAGAACGCGACTTCCTTGCGGACGTGCTGGTAGATGGCTTCGTGCAGCGGGGTGAGGCCCTGACCGTGGGTGTTCAGGCGGCGGCGGATGTCGATGGCCTGGCAGGCGGTCAGCAGCTCGTCGGCGAGGACGTCCTGCGTGTTCTGCAGGATCATCTTGGCCTTACGGGCGGCGGTGGTGCCCATGGAGACGATGTCCTCCTGGTTGGCGGAGGAGGGGATGGAGTCCACGGAGGCGGGATGCGCGTAGACCTTGTTCTCGCTGACCATGGAGGCGGCGGCGTACTGGACGATCATGAAGCCGGAGTTGACGCCCGCCTGCGTGGTGAGGAAGGCGGTCAGGCCGTTGCTGAGCGCGGGGTTGACCATGCGCTCGGTGCGGCGCTCGGACGCGTCGGCGATCTCGCTGGCGGCGATGCCGAGGAAGTCGAACGGGAGAGCCATGGGCTCGCCGTGGAAGTTGCCGCCGGAGATAACGGCCTCGTCGTCGAGGAACATCAGCGGGTTGTCGGTGACGGCGTTGAGCTCGATCTCGACCTTCTCACGGACGTACTCGAGCGCGTCGCGGCAGGCGCCGTGCAGCTGCGGGATGCAGCGCAGGGCATAAGCGTCCTGCACACGGTCGGACTGGCAGTTGTCCAGGATCTCGGAGCCGGCGAGCAGCTTGCGCATATTCGCGGCGACGAGCATCTGGCCCTTCTGGCCGCGCACCTGATGGATGCGGGGATCGAAGGCGTTGCGAAGGCCGGTCAGACCCTCCATGGACAGGGACGCGATCACGTCGCCGAGCTGGGCGGCGCAGATGGAATCGTACAGGGCCAGCGCGCCGACAGAGGTCATCGCGCAGGTGCCGTTGGTCATGCCGAGGCCTTCCTTGGACACGAGCGTGTCGAGGGTGGCAATGCCGGCCTTGGCCATCGCCTCCGCACCGGTCATCTTCACGCCCTCATACATGGCCTCGCCCTTGCCGAGCATGGGCAGCGTCATGTGAGCGAGAGGCGCGAGGTCGCCGGAGGAGCCGAGGGAGCCCTTCTGGGGAACGACGGGGGTAACGCCCTTGTTGAGCATCTCGAGAAGCATCTCAACGAGGAGGGGGCGCACGCCGCTCACGCCGCCGCACAGGGCGTTGGCGCGCAGGAGCATCATGCCGCGCACGATCTCGTCGGCATAAGGCTCGCCGGCGGCGGTGCAGTGGCTGAGGATCAGGTTGGTGGAGAGCTGGTTGCTCATCTCCTTGGGGACGGCGACCTTCTGGAACTCACCGAAGCCGGTGGTGATGCCGTAGGCTACGCGGCCCTCGGCGGCGATCTTCTCGGCGAGCGCACGGGACTTCTGCATCGCTTCGAGAGCGGAAGGGGCCAGCTCGACCGTGGCGTTGTAGCGCGCGATGGCGACAAAGGATTCAAGCGTCAGGCTGTGGCCGTCGACCACAACGTGCTTGATCGCGGTGGGATTCATGATCATGGTAGTTGCCTCTTTTCTTAATAGTTGCCGAATGGCACGATCTCGATGCTGTGATGTGAGAAGCTTTTTCCGGAGGCTGTGCTTCGATAGACGTCTGCCCATGACGTCCGGCGCACCTGCCGGTGAGTTGACTCAGCCAAAGGTGGTTTGGTTGATGGCTTTAGGATAGCACAAATTTTGTGCAAAATCAATAGGAATTGCCGTTAATTTTTCTGTAATATTGTGCGGTGTCACTATATTACGGCGCTGTGCTGCTGTGCTATCACAGACCGAACGAAAATCGGCAGAGAAAAGAGAGGGCAGCGGCGCGGGCGGAGCATGGAAAAGGACCGCCGGTGTTCCGGCGGTCCTTTGTGCGTTATTTCTTTTTCCGTTTTTTGGAGGCCTGCTTCGGGGCGGCTTCATAGTCCAACACGCGGATGGCGGGGTTTTTCTCCTTCGCCAGCTTGATGATGGCCTCCGCATCGGAGCGGGTGAAGAACAGCGCCTTTTCCATCGAGCTGTAGCCGATGTGCAGACGGATCAGATCCGGGTGCTTACGGTCCTCGGTGACGATGGAATTGATCTGCTCCCAGGGGAAGAAGTCGTACTGGGTCGTGATCTGCATCTGATAGAAGATCTCAAGTCCGCGGGTGGTGACCACGGCGTCCTTCTTCGTCAGAAGCGTCAGCGTATACAGAAGGGCGAACCCAAAGGAGATGACCGAAAGCGGAAGGTTGCTCCGCTTGGACATCAGGCCGAACAGCAGCAGGAGGACGACCAGTATCCAGCCGCCGACGGTGACCCACTTTTTCCGCGGCTTGGGCGGGCGCGAAACGTAGATCGGGGGCGGAACGGATTCCCAGGGAAGCGTTTGTCTCACGGTGGCAGTTCCTTTCTAAAACGGGGTAAGGCGTGCGTGCGGGACGCACGCCTTATGTAAGAAGTAAATTACGCGTTGATCTTGGGGGCCTTGCCGGCAGCGCGGCGAGCCTCGAGAGCGGCGAGAGCCTTCTGGTGGGCCCCTTCGGGAGCACCGGCGGGCTTGCCGGCCTTGGTCTCGCCGAACAGGTTGGTGTAGGAACCGTCAGCCCAGAAGATGTTGCGGCCGAGCATGGCGGTGACATAGGCATAGATGGGGTTGAGCAGGTTGACGAAGGCATAGGGGAAGAAGACGAAGGAGCTCATGCCGAGCACGCCCTGCTGATAAGCGCCGCAGCCGGTCCAGGGGAACATGACGGCCCAGAGGGTACCGGCGTCTTCCAGAGTACGGGAGAGCATGTTGCGGCCGAGGCCGAGCTCATCATACTTGTCAGCATAGATGGGGGCGGGAACGCCAATGCCGAGGAACTGGTCGCACATGGTGGCGTCGCAGAAGATGGAGGTCAGCAGGGTGGCGAGGATCAGGCTGCCAACGGAGTGGATCTTGTGCTTGAGGCCGCCGAAGAGCTTCTCGATGCAGCCGCAGCGCTCGAGGGCGCCGCCGTAGGCGAGCGCGACGAGGATGAGGTTGATGGTCCACATCATGCCGTCCATGCCCTTGGCCTTGCCGAGGATGGAGTCAGCGACCGCGTTGCCGGTCTCGACCGCGTTGCCGTAGTGCAGAACATCGAAGATGTCGCCGAGGGAGTAGCTGTAGAAAATGTCGGTGGACTGGAAGATGAGCATGAACAGCACCGCGGTGGCGACGGAGACGGCGATGCCGACCAGGCCGGGCACGCGCAGGATGCACATCACGATAACGACGATGATGGGGAGGAGCAGGATGGGGCTGATGGTGAAGGCGCTGCGGAACGCTTCCTGGATGCCTTCGGCGACTGTAGCGTCATACGCGCTGGTGTCAACGTTCAGGCCGAGGATCGTGTAGAGAATGAGGGAGAGCAGCAGGGTCGGGCCGGTGGTGGAGACCATCGCGGTAACGTGATCGAACAGGCCGGTCTCCGCGACGGCGGCGGCGAGGTTGGTGGTGTCGGACAGAGGGGAGAACTTGTCGCCGACATACGCGCCGGAGATGATCATACCGGCGGTAATGGGGGCGGGGATGCCGAGGCCGGCACCGATGCCGAGGAAGGCAAGGCCGATGGTGGCGGTGGTGGTCCAGGAGGAGCCGCAGGCCATGCCGACGATCGCGCAGAGGATGCAGCCAACGGGCAGGAACAGCTTCGGGGTCAGCAGATCAAGGCCGTAGACGATCATGGTGGGGATCGCGCCGGAGAGCATGAAGCTGGTGACCAGGAAGCCGACGGTGGCGAGGATCAGAACGGCTTCCATGGAAGCAGCCAGACGCTCGACCATACCGGCGAGCATCTCCTGGAAGGAGTGGCCGCAGATGAAGCCGACGATGCAGGCGACGATGATGGACATGACCAGGGGCAGGTGCGCGTCATGATAGCCGGTTTCAGAATGACCGCGGAAGCAGTAAAGCATGAACCCGATCATCGCAACGATGGGAACTAACGCCAGAATAAAACTGGGTTCCCGAACGGTTTTCTTTTCGTTTGCCATGAATGATACCTCTCTCTTTAAAAATAAGATTTTAGTTTGTTGCGTAAGCTCGAACGATACCTGAGACGACCGCCGCCGCACGGCGGAGATCATCCCCACACACAAGGTCTCTTCCGATTGCCCTCCTTTCTGCATAACAGATCAGTGCAACAAGCTGTGGACGCTCCGTATCCGGGAGGGAGCCCCACATACGGAGTTGGAAACGAAACTGCGCCGGCGGCCGCCGTTGGGCAAACGGCGCTTCTCACCTGCCGCGTTGCGCTTTCGTTCCGGTTCGGTCCCACAGACGCCCGCTCAGGCGTTCTGCGCGGGGATCATCGTCCGGTTTGACAAAATCACCGTGCTCTGCGGAACCAGCTTTTGTATTATATCATAGGCGTTCACAAAAAATCAATAAATTTCCGGATTATTTTTGCTTTTTTCTGTAACTTTTGACGACACTAAGGCGCTTTACTGCTCTGCTAATTAGTGAAAGCGGCAAAACCGAAGAAAGCCCCTGCCGAACGGCAGGGGCGGATGCGGTATGGATGGCCTTACTCGTGCGCGTTCTTCTCCTTCATGCGCTTGAGGACGATCTTGTAGCCGTCCGCGCCGTAGCTGATGCACTTGTTGACGCGCGTGATGGTGGCGGAGGACACGCCGATCTCCTTGGAGATCTGGGAGAAGGTGTTGCCCGCCTCCAGCATTTCGGCGACCTGCAGGCGCTGGGTCATGGCCTGGATCTCGCTGAAGGTGCACAGATCGTCGAAGAAGCGGTAGCACTCCTCAAGGTCCTTGAGCGAGAGAATGGCTTCAAACAGATGATCGGTCTCCTCCGACTTCATCTTGCTTCCGTACATAACAGGTCCTCCTTACAGAACTGAATTTGGGGGCTGCGCGGGAAAAGGGTCAAGCCCTCTGCGCGGCGCGCAGGGAGCGCTTGAGCATATCGAGCACCGGCGGGGTGACGAAAGCCATGGCGACCGCGGTGACCGCGCCGGAGACGATGCGGATGCCAACCTTGCCGAACACATAGGCGTAGGTGTAATAGCCGTAGATGACGCTGTCGAGATAGATCGCGCCGGTATTGAGAAGCGTGACGACGAGCGAGGTGACGATCAGCACGCCGACGAGCTGCTTGCGCGAGAGTTCATAGCCGCAGCGCTTGGCGTACAGACCGATGAGCAGGCCGCGCACCGCGGGCGGGATGATCCACAGCACGGTGGTCGCGGTGATGCCGTAGGTCATCAGCTGACCGAGAAAGGCGCCGACCAGACCGACCATCAGACCGCCGCCCGGACCGTAGAGCAGAGCGCCGACGATGATGGGCAGGGCGGAAACGGAAATGTTGATCCAGCCGAGACGGATCGTGCCGACGGTATTGAGCACGACGTAGACGGCGACCATCATGGCGATGACCACCAGCTTGCGCGTGGACATGGAGCCGAAGCGGTTGACGACGATGAGCGCGGCGACCAGCCCGACAAAGCAGGCGGCCATGCAGAGAACGATGGATGTGGGCGACATGAGACGATTCCTCCTCAAACAGTTTGAGCTTCCGCCGCGGGCATTCATTATCCCGCGCGGAGCGTGGCAGCTTGGAGAGGGCACAGATGACCCCCCTCCCCTTACGGCAGGAGCCACGCAGAAAAGAGGTCTCATGTCTCTTCTGGAGTGGCGAGCGGAATGCGAAAGCCATACTGCAAACCAGGGTTTTTCGTCCGCCGGGCAACTTCCCGTCCCGACGGCACTGCGCGCCCGTTGGGCGCAAACACATGACTTCCTACTCTGCCAGAGCGTATTTTTGTGTAAAAATACACATATAGAATAGCAAACTCTCCGCCCATCGTCAAGCAATTTCACACGGGAAAGCGCGGTTTTTCCGTGAATTTTCTTTTTTAAGGCGAGGGCGCGTTTATTTCTTACAAAACACGCGGGCGCGGCGCGGCTTTTTTCTTGACAGTGCGGCGCTTTTTTTGCTATCCTACAAAATAGGACGACAAATGGGCCGGCCCGCGCGCCGCCCGTCTGCACAACATTTCCGGTCATCATTAAAGAGGAGGAACTTTCATCATGATCAAGGAAACCATGGCTTACCTGTCCCAGTACGACCCCGAGGTCGGCGCGACCATCGAGAACGAGTATCACCGCGAGCAGCGCAACATCGAGCTGATCGCCTCGGAGAACATCGTCTCCCCCGCCGTTATGCTGGCAATGGGCACCTGCCTGACCAACAAGTACGCCGAGGGCTATCCCGGCAAGCGCTACTACGGCGGCTGCTACTGCGTTGACGAGACCGAGGAGATCGCCCGTCAGCGCGCCTGCAAGCTCTTCGGCGCCGAGCACGCAAACGTCCAGCCCCACTCCGGCGCGAGCGCGAACCTCGCGGCCTTCAAGGCGATGCTCCAGCCCGGCGACACCTACATGGGCATGAACCTCGCCCACGGCGGCCATCTGTCCCACGGCAGCCCGGTCAACATCTCCGGTCAGTATTTCCATCAGGTCCCCTACTCCCTCAATGATGAGACCGAGCAGATCGACTACGATGAGCTCTATCGCATCGCGCAGGAGTGCAAGCCCAAGATGATCCTCGCGGGCGCCTCCGCCTATCCCCGCAAGATCGACTTTGCCAAGTTCCGTGAGATCGCCGATTCCGTCGGCGCGTACCTCATGGTCGATATGGCGCACATCGCCGGCCTCGTCGCTGCGGGCGTCCACATGAGCCCCGTGCCCTATGCCGACGTGGTCACCTCCACCACGCATAAGACCCTCCGCGGCCCCCGCGGCGGCCTGATCCTCTGCAAGAACGAGATCACCAAGAAGAACACCGAGACCGGCGAGATGGAGACTATCAACCTCGCCAAGAAGATCGACTCCGCCGTGTTCCCCGGCACGCAGGGCGGCCCGCTCGAGCACATCATCGCAGCCAAGGCCATCTGCTTCGGCGAGGCCCTCAAGCCCGAGTTCAAGGCCTACGGCGAGCAGGTCGTGAAGAACGCCGCCGTCCTCGCCGACGGCCTGATGAAGGAAGGCTTCCGTCTCGTCTCCGGCGGCACGGACAACCACCTCATGCTCGTTGACGTCCGCAACTTCAACATCACCGGCAAGGAGATCGAGCGCCGCCTCGACGAGTGCTTCATCACCGTCAACAAGAACGCCATCCCCAACGACCCCGAGAAGCCGTTCGTCACCTCCGGCATCCGCGTCGGTACCCCCGCCGCCACCACCCGCGGCCTGAAGGAAGAAGACATGAAGGAGATCGCCCGCATCATGGGCATGGTCGCCCGTGACTTCGAGGGCAATAAGACCGCCGCGCAGGAGGCCGTCGTCGCCCTGACCAAGAAGTACCCCATCTACGAATAAGCGTAAGACAGCCGAAGAGGTCCCGGAAACGGGACCTCTTCTTTCCTATGCCAGCACGGTTTCGGCAAAGCCCGCGGCGAAGAGCCGCGCGGCGGCAAGCGCCTCGTCGAGCGAGTTGCCCGCCGTGCCGACCTCGATGAGCAGAGAGCCGGTCGTGACCTGTTGGTTGTAGCGCGAGTTGCGCACCGTGACGGGACGCATGAGCGTGGGGTATTTTGCGTACAGCGTCTCCTGCACGGCGCAGGCGAGCTTGAGGTTCTCGCGCCAGTCGGGGTGCTCCAGCCCGCCGCCGGACGAGCCGATGACGAATTCCAGCTGAGCGGCCCCCGGCTCCTCGGCGCACAGGAGCTTGTAGTTGTTGCCCTCACTGTCGGCTATGGCGTCGCGGTGAACGTCTAAAATGTAGAGGAGCGAGGGATACTCCGCGCGGTATTTCTCGATGGCGGCGAGCGAGCGGTTGTACGCGCCGGAATAGTTGGGGTAGTCGTAGAGCTCGCGGTCGTGGAGCACGCCGAGACCGGCGTCCGTCAGGACGCGGGCGATCTCATCGCCGACGCGGATCATGTTCTTTTCTTTTTCGAGTGTGCGGTGGTCGTCGCTTGCCTCGTACTCCTCCCCTGCCGGCATGGTGTAGGCCTCCGTGCCGTGCGTGTGGACGATGAGCACCTGCGGACCGTCGGCGGGACATTCCGCTGCGGCGGGCGCTCCCGTGAGCTGCGAAGCGTCCAGCGTACACCTTGAGCCGTTGTTGATGCAGACGTTCCCCAGCACCGTATAGCCGCTCGGGTCGCCGACCCGGAGCGTGCGGGACGGCACACCGTTGTCCGCGCCGCGCGGAACGGTCTCCCCCGTCTGTGCGTCGGAAAGCGTTGTGCCCTCGTGATCCTCGGTGTCGGGCTTCGTTTCGTCGGGCGGGAGCTGCAGCTCGCTCGACCACGCCTGCGTCACCTCGCTGCGCGCGTCGGCAAGGATGGGCGTCAGACTCAGCGCGAGCGACGCGCCGAGGGAGAGCTCGTCCGCTTCCTCGCCGCCCATCTCGTAGCGCAGCAGGGCGAGCGGGAGCGCAGTCTCCTGCCGCAGCCGTTCGGCGGCATCGGACAGGCTGTGCGCCGTGGCGGCCACGCCGACCGTCCAGAGCGTCAGCGCCGTGAGCGCCGCGGCGAACGCGATGCGCGGGACGCCGCGCAGCCTGGGTTTCCGTGGTATCTTCTGCATGATCGTCACCTCGGGACAAACCTATGCGACCGGCGGGACGGATATTCCGGGCAAAAATATTTCGGAAAAGCGCGGGAAGGGCTTGACTTTGCGCTCTTTTTTTGTATAATAGTAGAGCTTATGGTTTCACCATAGGCATATCCTTGCTCACACGAAGGACGTGTGGGCCATCAGTCCAAAAGGAGGTGCAAGAAATTGGCTAAGATTTCCGCTAACTATGAGGTCGTTTTCATCATCGACCCCGCACAGGGTGAGGAAGGCGTTGCCGCGCTGACCGAGAAGTTCAAGACCCTGGTGGAGCAGAACAGCTCCGCGATGGAAGTGGAGGAGTGGGGCAAGCGCAAGCTCGCTTACGCGATCAACTACATTACCGAAGGCTACTATGTGTTGATCTCCTTCACCAGCGCGCCCGAGTTCCCCAAGGAGCTGGACCGTATCCTTCGCATTACCGACGGCGTCATCCGTTCCATGATCGTCTGCAAGGACGAATAAGGAGGAAAGAATATGTCACTCAATCGTGTCGTTATCATGGGCCGTCTGACCCGTGACCCCGAGCTGCGCCGCACGCAGACCGGGACGGCCGTGACGTCCTTCTCCCTCGCCGTGGACCGCGACTTCAAGAGCCGCGAGAGCGGCGAAAAGGCAACGGATTTCATTGATGTCGTTGCCTGGCGCCAGACCGCCGAGTTTGTCTGCCAGTACTTCGCCAAGGGCCGCATGGCCGTGGTCGAGGGCCGGCTGCAGATCCGCGACTGGAAAGATAAGGACGGCAACAACCGCCGCAGCGCGGAAGTGGTTGCCGACAACGTATATTTCGGCGACAGCAAGCGCGACGGAGCCTCCGGCGGCGATTATGCGCCCCCGGCCTACGGCTCTCCCGCTTCCACCTACTCCGCCCCCGCGGGCGGCGGCTTCGCCGAGATCGAAGAGGACGGGGAGCTCCCGTTCTGACAAAATCTATAAAGGAGGATACTTCCATGGCTATGGAACGCGAAAACAAGGCCCCTCGCGCCGGTGCTCCTGCGAACCGCAAGCGCCGCAAGGTCTGCCAGTTCTGCGTTGACAAGTGCGAATATATCGACTACAAGGATGCCGCCAAGCTGCGCCGCTTCATTTCCGAGCGCTCCAAGATCCTGCCCCGCAGGACCACCGGCACCTGTGCCATGCATCAGCGTCAGCTGACCGAGGCGATCAAGCGCGCCCGTCAGATCGCTCTGCTGCCCTTCGTCACCGAATAACTGCAAACGAAAAAGAGACACGCGGTGCGTGTCTCTTTTTTTGCCCGGAGCAGGCGCTGCACGGCGAGCGATCTGCTTTAGCGGCGGCAGAACGGACGGCGCAGCTGCGCCGCGCAAGTGTTCTGCGGAGCAAAATCTTGGCGGAGGGGCGATTCATTTGCCCCGGGCATTCTAATACCGGAGGGTGGAGCCGCCGACGACGGCGACGGCGAAACTCAAAAAGAAAAGCATCGCAAGGCGATGCTTTTCTTTTTGGTGCCTCGTCGGGGATTCGAACCCCGGACACCCTGCTTAAAAGGCACAATAAATGCCATGATTACCAATGTATACAACGGTATTTGACTTGCAACTGACTTGCATGCTTACTCATTTTCCGCTTTTGAGTTGCCTGACAGATAGGCATCCAGCTTATCCACGGAATTCCTCTTGTGAACGGCATCGAGGTGTGTGTAGATCCGCAATGTCGTGGACACATCAGCATGGCCCATCTGAGCACACGCCTGCACCACATCCACGCCAGCCAGATAGAGTAGCGTGCAAAAGGTGTGCCGAAGCCAGTGCATTGTGATGGGCGGGATCGTCATGTCAAAGACCTTTGGACCTGGTTTGCTGGATCTCATGCGCTCTAAATCTGCCGGCGTCCTGGTGCCGTATTTGATATTCAGCTCCCGCATATAGGAGCGCCACAGCTTCGCCCACGCAGTTGCAGTCATGACCTCGCCTTTGGCACTGTGGATCACAAGCAGGCCGTCTCTCGGCATAGCTGCCATATAGTCAGCCAGCCGCTGCGGAATATCCACCGTCCGCATGCCGGCATCTGATTTGGTAACGTGCCGGAGCGTAGGCATACCGTTGGAATCGTATTCGATCGTCTTATTGACGGTGATCGTCCGTGTCTTCAGATCCACGTCATTCCATGTCAGCGCGGCCAGCTCCCCGCGGCGCAGGCCCGAAAGCATCATAATGACCGCTACAGGCTGCGCACGGTGCGGCGTGTTCCATATCCATTGTTGTTCCTCGGCGGTCAGAGCGCGGCGCTGCTCCGCTTTTCGGCCAACGGCGGCAAGCTCTACCTGCTCGACCGGATTCGTTGGAATGACACGCCCTACAGCCCGACGCATGATTTGTCTCATGGCCGAGCGATACAGATCTACAGTGCGCTGAGCGAGCCCCTGATCGGACAATGCGATCAATACCCGCTCCACATCGTCGGCACGCACCTGACCGATCTCATAGCCTGGCAGCTCCTCTTTCCAGAGCTTTACTGCTCTACGGTAGTTGTCCATCTGTCGGCAGGTGATCTGTTCCTTCTCCTTCAGGCGGAGCCAATCATCCGCCCATGTGGCAAAGCTGTCACGTTGGGAGAGAACGTCAAGGCCCTGACCGAGCTGGAGCCTGACCGAGGTTTCCTTCTCCTTCAGCTCTGCCGGCGTCTTCGCATAGACGCTCTTATATTTGCGCTTACCGTTTTCATCGCGGCCCAAATAGATCTGAGAGCAATAGCGCCCATCGGCGCGCTTCTTTGCTCTGGCCATGTTCTCACCCCTTGCTTTTTGTCGAATTCTATGCTATTTTGTCTGTGGCGCTGCCGAATCGCAGCGGTCAGCCCTCGAACAGGGGGCAGCTTCTTTTGCCCTCTGATCTCACGAAAGAGGGGCTGCCCAATGGTTACATACTCGGACCTGTTCCAGTTTTGTATTCTCATCGTTGGTATTTGCGGCCTGTTTATCCAGGCGCATAAAAAGAAGTGACCGCCGGCACCCTGACAAGTACGGCGATCACTTCAAAGCACTTTTAGGGGGCTGACCGTTCTGGCAGCGCCCTTCGTTTGTTCTTCAAGTATAGCCGTTCAATTTCATTTTGTCAATGCTCTGCGCTTCGGTGCAGGGCTTATTTTTTGCCCTCTGCGGGAGATTCTATATTTCCCAACTAAAAGAATTCAGTACTGGTTCGTGGTGATCAGACCACTCAATACAAATTTTTTGGAAAATAGAAGACTCAAGATCGGATTTAAACGAAATTGGGATAGCATCTAGTTCTTGCGAGAGAAAAGTTACAGATTCGTTGTCGCTACCCAAAGACTCTGACTGACCAAAGGAAACTGTAATATCGAAACATGGGCACGCTTCATCGTAAAAGCACTTCGCTTCTACAAGTACTGTACAGGTAACTCTGCGCTTAAGTTTTATTACCTCCAAATACATTTCACAAGTTATGTGGTAATAATCGCGTTTGCCCTGCAGGAGCACCCTTTTTATCTCGAAATCGACGGGGTAAAAGGCTATGAGTTTTTCAGGCGTCGTATTTAAATACATACATAGTGTGTTTAGCGTGTCAAACTGAATCCCTTGGCTGTAATTGTTAGCAAGCGCAGTTAATGTCGTCCTCGATAATCCTGTATCTGAAGCTATGCGAGAGATTTTTAAGCCGCGCTCGGCCATTAAAACAGAAAGATTGCAACGAACCATATTTTTTCCTCCTTTTATCAAAGTGTACAGTATAGAATGCATTTTGTCAATTATTTGATGATAATGTATTGACAAGCACACATTTATCTTGTATACTGCAAGCATCAAATGTTCAGACTATTGAACGTTTTTTGCAAGCGGAGGTGAATTTATTCAGCATGGTGGTTAGTAATTTCGCGACTGTCCTCGGAGAGCGTAGGCTCAAAATTAGTAAGGTATCTAGAGAAACCGGAATTTCCAGAAGTACTTTGACAAATCTTTACTACGGGCGCGGTTCATCCATTTCGTACGAAGTTTTAAGTAGGCTCTGCGCGTATTTGGATTGCACAATCGGAGATATTCTCAAGACGCCCGCAAATGTTAGGGAGGATAACAAATGATCGAATTACCGGAAGGGCTTGTCATAATTTCGGACGAGCATTGTTACATTGTGGGGAATCCCCGGAAAAGCCGCGGGAAGGGCGTTGAAATCAAGAATCCGAAGTACTACGCCCACATAGATCAGGCGATCCAAGGCGCGCTTGCCCTCATTCTGCGCTTGAAAGTGAAAAACAAAGAAATTACTACCTTGAGGCAGTTCCTTGATGAGCAAGCAAGCCTGAATCAGGAATTACGTGATATGCTAACACCGCAAAATAGCGGTGGGGAAGCCGTGGAAACAAGGGGAGACGAGACTGCAACCATCGCCGAGGGTAATTACATACCCGACAAGGCAGAAAGGAAAAAACGCCATGTATAGGCCAATGAGACAGAACAAACCGCGCAGGGTGATCCATGACGTGGCAGAGCTTCCCGTCCTCTGCGATTGTGCCGAGGCCGGCCTGCTGCTCCGGCGCAATCCGGAGGTGATTGCCAAGATGGCAAAGGAAGGCGTCCTGAAGGGCGCAAAGCAAGGGCAGAGTTGGTTCTTCCGCCGTGACGATCTAGTGGAGTATATGGACAAGCTCTTTGAAACAGGAGGCACAGGAGCGGAGTATGAATCTCGCTGAATTTTTGAATCGGCTGGAAGGTGTCAAAGGTCGTGACGGTCAGTATATGGCAAAATGCCCAGCGCACCAGGACAGTAAACCGAGCCTATCGGTCGGTGTGGGGGAGGATAATCGTATTTTGTTCCATTGTCAGGCAGGCTGTGCGACCGAGGATGTTTTGGCAGCTCTCGGGCTGAAGCAAAGAGATCTCTTTGCGGATCTGCGTCCGGGCGACGTCTTCCCCGCCTATGACACACCGAGAGAGCAGCACAAGGCCGGCTCTTCCGTCGTGGCTACATACGATTTCTTTGACGATAAGGGACGGCTGATCGCGCAGAAGCTCCGAAGAGAGGATAAGTCTTTCACATGGCGCCGACCAGACGGAAAAGGCGGCTGGATCTACAACAGGCAGGGCGTAGCACACCGGCTCTTTGTAGCCGGCGAGCTAAAGGAGTGCATCACCGTAGCCGAAGGTGAGAAGGACGCGCTCACGCTCCACAGCCTCGGCTTCAATGCTGCAAGCGGCGCAGACGGTGCCGGCCCGGGCAAATGGCGGAAGGAGTATACCGAGCAACTGCGCGGCCTTCAGGTATTCGTGTTCCAAGACAATGACAAGGTCGGCAAAGAATATGCTGCCGAGACCTGCAGGGCGTTGCACGGTGTCGCCGCGAGCGTCCGGCTGTTGGATCTGTCAGCGGTGTGACCGGAGATCCCCGAGCACGGTGATGTCTCCGATATGGTGGCTGCCTTTGGACTGGAGTTGGCTGCAGAGAAGATCGCCGCTCTGATGGTCAAGACAAAGGAGTGGGTACCAACTGCAGAGCAGGGCGCAGGCTACAAACTGGTAAAAGCATCGGAAATCCCGTATGAGCCGCCGCGCTGGAGCATTGCGCCTTACTTCCAACGAGGCAAGGGCACGTTGATCCAAGGTGACAACGGCAGTGGCAAAACCGCCTTCATGTGCGCTATCGCGGCCCATATGACCACCGGCAGGCCGTTGCTGGGTATTTCCATTGAGGCGCCTGGCGATGTGCTGATTCTGTCAGTAGAGGATGATCTTCCGGTATTGCGCGGGCGCATCGAGGCGAGTGGCGGAAATCTGGACAAATGCCATTTTCTCACCAATGCGGCCGGCCTCACCTTCAACAGCCCAGAGATTGAAAGTGCTATCAAGCAGATAAAGGCAAAGATGGTGATCTTCGATCCATTTCAGGCGTTTTTAGGTGCCAGAGTTGATATGTTCCGTTCCAATGAAACACGCCCAGAAATGGCCAAGCTATTTGAAATGTGCGAGCGCAATGACTGCTCCTGTGCGATTATTGCCCACATGGGTAAAGGCGGAGGCGAGCGCTCTGCAGTCAATCGGGCACTCGGCAGCGTAGACATTCCAGCATCTATGCGCAGCATCCTGCAGCTTACCAGAAATCCGGAAAATGAAGATGAATGCGTGATGGTTCATGTGAAATGCTCCAATGCCCCGAAAGGCCAGAGCATTGCCTACACCATCGGAGACCGCGGCGGCGTTCACTGGGTAGGCTTCAGCCCAATGACCGTGGAAGATCTAAACTGCCTTCAGAAGCGCAAAGAAAAAGGCGTGCCGTATGAACGAGAACCGCTCGTGCAGGTATTCAATCAGCTTATCACAGACAAGCCGGGCGGTGGGTTCTGGAGCTATGAGGATGTGAGAAGTATCGGCGCAAAGCTACTGGGATTTCCTCCGTTCTATTCCGTTGCAGATCTAAAGCAAAAGCTGAACAGCTCTTTCTGCCGCGAGCTGCAGGAAAAGGACGGGCTGATTGTGACCTATGGGGCAAAGGGAAAGGGCAATGTCCGTGGAATCAAGATTGAACAGTATCAGGTGCCTCACGGCTACCAAACGCGAATCACAGAAGCAAAATAAGTTCCTCGCGCGCACGCGTATACAAAAAAAGATGTTAATTTATTAACCCAAGTTACCCCCGGTTAACCCAAATTCACTTTGTTAGTTAATTAAGGTTAAGAAAGTTAATGTTTTTTCACTATACGCGCGCGTGAAAGAAATACACGACAAACAACGAAAAAGGAAGGGTAACAACATGAACGAAAATACTATCTGTCCCCTGATTTCTATTTCTGTCGACGACTGCTTCGTACCATGCCAAGGCGAACGCTGCGCCTGGTATGTGCCGCCTGTGCTCGCCCCGAATGGAGGGCGCCTCATTGCAGGGCATTGCGCGGTCCGAGATCTCGGCGCTCTGCCGGAGCTGGCGAGAGGGGTGAAGGGCATAATATGACCTTCCGCACCTGCCCCTTCTGTGGGGCCGCTCTGGATCCGTGCGAACGATGCGACTGCCGTGACACAGCCGAGAGCGAAAACAAGGAAAAAGCCGCCCCAGTGCGGGAACACCGAAGCGGCAGGGTGGAAACGGGATTGCAGGCCCAGCTTTCCGCCTCCAGTTTACATGAAGATAAGGGGAATTGCAAGAATGAACCGAGCAGAAGGACTTAAAGAGCTGCAAGCAGCAATGCGCCGCGGCTGCGCGCTGGAGCTGGACTGCATCACATGCAGACTGACCAAGGACGGTAGAAATGTACTCGAAGGTAGCTACACGGGCGTCCGTGTAAGTATCCCCTGCCCTTGCCGTCAAGCTGCCAATTATGTCGGCCGCAAGGTCCGATTCATTCCTGCAGCCATTGATGAAGAGGCATGTGTGGTGGTCGCCCGGATGATCATAGAGAGAATGGAGGTGCTTGCATGAAAGTAAAAATATCTTATCTTCCTGAGGAGGAAAAGACTGTCGCTGCCGAGCTGGCTGCATTCCGGCTCCGGCATCCAGCGGCCAAGATTCGAAGGAGTGACCGACACCCGCCGTACAGGCAGATCTATCTGGCGACCGGTGCGGAAAATAGCAGTTGCAAAGAAGAAAAGGACGCGCTATAATACTCACAAAGAATAATGCATGGAGTACCGCCGAAAGGTTAGCGATAAAACGCATGGGAATGTGGCTGTTGAGCCGCCCCATGCGTTTTCTTTTGCCTGCCGGGTGTGTGGAGTTTTGAGGAGCCCTTTTCATCTGTAGATTTCGCCACACATCCGCCAGGCATTAAATCAGCCCACTCTGGGCGTAAAACGGAGGTAAACTATGAGCGAAGAAACTATGAACCAGAACACCGAGCAGAAGCCCACCAACTCCAACCCGGAGGATAAAAATGGGGATCCGGGCAGCGGCAGGACGTTCACGCAGGAAGAAGTAAACCGTATTGTAGCCGACAGGCTGGCGAAGGAAAGAGCTAAGGCGTCCAAGTCCGTCGATCCGGAGACAGATCAGCATGAGCAGGAGCTCACTGCCCGCGAGCAGATTTTGGAATGTCGGGACTATCTGGAGACGCAGAACAAGAACTATGGGACGAATTATCCCGTTGAGCTGGTTTCTCTGTTTGGGGCAATGGACCTGCCGCAGTTTAAAGACAAGCTGCATGAGTTCGAGCGTATTGTCGAGAGAATGGCAGATCCGAACAAAGAGCAGCGCCGCAGCGATCCGCGCCCCACCTCAGACAGCCTTTTCCGCGAAGCCTTCGGTCTAAACCGCCGAAAGGAGTAATTAAATGGCGATTGAACTTGTAACCCAATTTTCGAGTTACGTTGATGAACAGTTCTCTACGGAGAGCAAGAAAAGTATGCTGACCAATCAGGACTTTGGTTGGGACGGCGCACACTCGGTCAAGATCTACAAGGCTACCACAGCCAAGATGAACGACTATGACCGCGCGGGAGCCGGCGCAAATGCATCTCGCTATGGCAAGATCGAGAGCGTCAGCGCCACCACCGAAGAAATGATGCTGAAGCGCGACCGGTCTTTTACGGTCGTCACAGATGCACTGGACGAGAACGAGACCAAGGGTGTTCTTGGTTCTGCCACCATGCTGGCCCGTCAGATCCGCGAAGTCGTGATTCCGGAAGTTGACACCTACACATACGGTGTGATGTGTGCCGAGGCCGGCCACAAACCCGCAGCGGTTAAACTGACGGAGGAAAACATCTACACGGAGATCCTGAAGGGTAGCGAGGCTCTGGATAATTCCGAGGTGCCGGAGACCGGCCGCATTCTGATGCTGACACCGGAAACCTACACAATGCTGAAGAAGTGCAAAGATGTCATCATGGAGACCGACATCGGCAATGAGCTGCGCCTTCTGGGCGTTCTTGCTATGTTGGATGGCTGCAAGGTCATCAAGGTCCCCGCAAACCGTGTGCCTGCGGGCTTCGGCTTTATGATCGCGCATCCCTGTGCCACCGTAGCGCCCACTAAGCTGGAAAGCTATATGGTGCACCACAATCCTCCTGGTATTTCTGGATATCTGCTGGAAGGCAGGGTCTGCTATGACGCCTTCGTCCTGGATAACAAGGCATCTGCACTCTATTATCAGGCCATGGCTGCCGATGGACTGACAGTTGCTTCTACTGCCGGCTCTGCATCCGGTAAAACGAAGATCACCGTCACACCGGACAAAGCCGAGAGCAACTCTTACAGGTACAAGGTGGATGTAGCCGTTCCGGCTATCGGTGAGGACTGCTCTGACTGGAGCGAGTGGGATGGTAGCGCAGACATTGCGGCTGCCAACGGATCCACACTTGTCGTTGCTGAAGTAGACAGCAACGGCATGGCAGTCAAGGCGGGTAGCGTCGCTGTGACCGCAAAGGCGTGACCTGAGCAGTGGGAGGCGCATGGGAATGTCTCATGCGCCTCCTTTTGGCTGCAATGAGTATCCCCCCGGTGGGGCCCGACCTGACGAGGAGGCCTTCGTCTCGACCGAACAGCAGTCCCCAAAGCACACCATTTTCCTGCAACGAAATTCCAAGGTCGGAGTTGAATTATCAATGGCGATCATGATAGAAGGCTATGTCAATATAGCCGGCAAAAGGAGCAACTGCGAATTTCCGGCTTATCCCGGAGTGCCAGGACGTTTTTATGAAGTTATCATGCCTGATGCGTTCAAAATGTCATTGCTTCAGACGACCTGCATAAAGCTAAAGGTCGATCATACGCGTGTGATCGGCTCGACACACAGCGGAGAGCTACAATTGACCGATGACAGCCGAGGCCTGTGGGCACACGCTCTGATTTCAGATCCGGCCGTGATTGCGGCGGCCCGCTCCGGCTGCATCCGAGGATGGTCTTTCGCCTTCATAGCAGAACAGTCCGAATGGTATCGGCTTGACCCAAGAGAGAAGCTGTATTACCGAAAAGTAAAGCGCGCCAAATTACTGGAAGTATCGTTGATGATAGAAAAAGATGCGGCCTATTCTGGAACGACCGTCAACGTCAAAAACGTCGAGGAGGAAAAGCTATGGAGCTTCATGAAATTGAAAGAGATATTGAGGCCCTGAAGTCCAGCCCTCTCGTTTTAGTTTGCCGGACACCGCAGGGAAGAGTAAAGGCTATGAGCCTGCAGAAGTGCGTAGAGACCGGCAGCAGCTTCCTCTATGTCGCCGTCGATGAGCTGGATGCGCTGCTCGATCGGGCCATAAACGGAACGGCTTGAAACCGCAACTTTTTCACATGCTTTTCGATATCCGTTTTTCCATGATTTCCAGACATTCAAAATGGGATATGCCTTAATACGGCTCAAACCCCTGCAAATACTGCATTTTCAGACTGCCGCAGCACCTTCTTCTTACCGTAGCTATAGAGACCTACGGTAAAAGGCTGTTCTATGATCCACTAAATTCGCAACTTTTCCATCTAACCAGACGGGTGCAAAGAAGGCATCATTTCGATTATTTTTGATGCTATAAAATCCTCAAGGACTGACCAAGCCCAAAACACCCGGACAGTAAATCGCGAAGAATCACTACCTAAAACTGCGCCCCTATGATGGGGACAGCAGAAAGCGCCCGAATCACTACCATTTTTTGCTTTGGACTCGTGACAGGTTTTGGTAGTCAATTAAGCGTACACGCTCGAACGTTACGCCTCAAAAGTCAATGATGTTTTGACATGCATTTTGACTTGCACGCCGTTAGAAAAGTGGCCTCAAACGGATGCTTTTCTGATTTACTCACACCTGCAAAAGCAAAAGAAAAACCCTCAAAGCCTTGCGGCTCTAAGGGTTCTCCTGGTGCCTCGTCGGGGATTCGAACCCCGGACACCCTGCTTAAAAGGCAGGTGCTC